>OGXS01000547.1_pt1 | contig 34127 bp, 29 predicted proteins | sample 1576371 | NCBI WGS metagenome assembly OGXS01 (sample SAMEA3541475, study PRJEB24748) | human gut metagenome | biome: human gut; feature: human-associated habitat; material: faeces | place: China | collected 2012
ACAGGGATTTTTCAATCTGGGCCGGGGGATTTTTAAAAATCCCCCGACCCCAACTGAAAAAGGAGGTCAATCATGTACAAGAAAGTTTCTACGGACCTGAACTTTGTGGACCGGGAGAAGGCCACCGAGAAGTTCTGGGAAGAAAATCACATTTTTGAAAAGAGTATGGAAGAGCGGGATGGCAATGAGATTTATATGTTTTACGACGGCCCTCCAACGGCCAACGGTAAGCCTCATATCGGCCATGTGCTTACCCGGGTCATCAAGGATATGATCCCTCGTTACCGTACCATGAAGGGGTACGAAGTGCCCAGAAAAGCAGGATGGGATACCCATGGGCTTCCGGTTGAGCTGGAAGTAGAGCGCGCCCTTGGCCTGGACGGCAAGGAGCAGATTGAGGAGTATGGCCTGGAGCCTTTTATCGATAAATGTAAGGAAAGTGTCTGGAAATACAAAGGTATGTGGGAGGATTTCTCTGCTACCGTTGGTTTCTGGGCAGATATGGAGCATCCTTATGTTACGTATCATAATGACTATATTGAGTCTGAATGGTGGGCGCTGAAGCAGATCTGGGAGAAGGGCCTTTTGTACAAAGGCTTTAAGATCGTGCCTTACTGCCCTCGCTGCGGAACGCCTCTTTCCGCTCAGGAAGTGGCCCAGGGTTATAAAGATGTGAAGGAACGCTCTGCTATCGTCCGCTTCAAGGTGATCGGCGAGGATGCCTATTTCCTGGCATGGACCACCACGCCATGGACCCTGCCTTCTAATATCGGTCTGTGCGTAAACCCGGAGGAAGACTACGCAAAGGTAAAGGCGGCCGATGGAAATGTATACTATATGGCCTGTGCTCTTCTGGATACCGTGCTCGGAGGTCTGGCAGCGAAAGCCGCCGGAGCTGAAGCGGCGGAAGCGGACGGCGATAAAGCGCCGGATTATGAGATCTTGGAGACTTACAAAGGAAAAGATCTGGAATACAAGGAGTATGAGCCTCTGTATCAGTGCGCGGCAGACTGCGCGGCAAAACAGAATAAGAAAGCCTTCTTTATCACCTGCGATACTTACGTAACCCTGACCGATGGTACTGGCGTGGTACACATTGCGCCGGCCTTTGGTGAGGACGATGCTAAGGTGGGCCGCAGGTACGATATGCCTTTCGTTCAGTTGGTAGACGAGAAAGGAAATATGGGCGAGACTACTCCATTTGCCGGCCTGTTCGTGAAGAAAGCGGATCCGGAGGTATTAAAGGACCTGGAGGCGAGAGGCCTTCTCTTCGACGCGCCTAAGTTTGAACACAGCTATCCTCACTGCTGGCGGTGTGATACGCCCCTGATCTACTATGCCCGCGAATCCTGGTTCATCAATATGACGGCGGTGAAAGACGACCTGATCGCCAACAACAATACCATCAACTGGATTCCGGAGAGCATCGGCAAGGGACGGTTTGGCGACTGGCTGGAAAATGTCCAGGATTGGGGCATAAGCCGGAACCGTTACTGGGGGACTCCTTTAAATATCTGGGAGTGCGAGTGCGGCCATCAGCACTCCATCGGAAGCATCGCGGAATTGAAGGAAATGTCCGATAACTGCCCGGATGATATCGAACTGCATCGTCCGTATATCGACGGTGTAACCATCAAATGTCCGAAATGCGGCAAAGAAATGCACAGAGTTCCGGAAGTGATCGACTGCTGGTTTGATTCAGGCGCTATGCCGTTTGCCCAGCATCACTATCCTTTCGAGAACCAGGAATTATTTGAGAAACAGTTCCCGGCAGACTTTATTTCCGAGGCGGTGGACCAGACCAGAGGATGGTTCTACTCCCTGCTGGCCATCTCTACCCTGATCTTTAACAAAGCGCCTTACAAGAACGTTATCGTTTTAGGACACGTACAGGATGAAAACGGCCAGAAGATGAGCAAATCTAAAGGAAACGCGGTAGATCCGTTTGATGCCCTGGAGAAATACGGAGCAGACGCGATCCGTTGGTATTTCTATGTGAACAGCGCGCCCTGGCTGCCCAACCGCTTCCATGGGAAAGCAGTTGTGGAAGGACAGAGAAAATTCATGGGAACACTGTGGAATACCTATGCCTTCTTCGTTCTGTACGCAAATATCGATGAATTTGACGCAACGAAATACACATTGGAATACGATAAATTATCCGTAATGGATAAATGGCTCCTGTCTAAGTTAAATACCGTGATCAGAACGGTGGACGATGACCTGAATAATTATCGGATCCCGGAGGCCGCAAGAGCGCTTCAGGAGTTCGTAGATGATATGAGCAACTGGTATGTAAGAAGAAGCCGTGACCGTTTCTGGGCAAAAGGCATGGAGCAGGATAAGATCAACGCTTACATGACTCTTTATACGGCTCTGGTCAATATCAGCAAAGCGGCGGCGCCTATGATTCCATTCATGACGGAGGAGATCTATCAGAATCTGGTGCGCAGCATTGATCCGGAGGCGCCGGAGAGTATCCATCTATGCGACTTCCCTGCGGCGGATGAAAGCCAGATCGATCAGGAACTGGAGTCTAATATGGAGAAAGTCCTGAAGCTGGTAGTCATGGGCCGCGCCTGCCGGAACACAGCGAATATCAAGAACCGTCAGCCTATTGGCCAGATGTATGTGAAGGCGGGATTTGACCTTCCTGAATTTTATCAGGAGATCGTCAGAGACGAGCTGAATGTAAAAGAAATTACATTTACTCAGGAAGTCCGCGCGTTTACTTCATATACATTTAAACCACAGTTAAAGACAGTAGGACCTAAATATGGTAAAATGTTAGGCGGGATCAAGACCACGTTAAGCCAGATCGATGGAAATGCCGCCATGGATGAGCTAAACGCGAACGATTCTCTGAAACTGGATGTAAACGGGCAGCAGATCACCTTATTCCGAGAAGACCTTTTGATCGAGACCGCTCAGACAGAAGGATATGTGTCAGAAGACGATAATGGAATTACGGTTGTATTGGACACTAATCTGACGGAAGAGCTTCGGCGAGAAGGGTTTGTACGAGAGATCATCAGTAAAGTACAGACTATGCGCAAGGAGGCCGGATTCGAGGTTATGGATAAGATCGGCGTTACCTATGAGGGAACTGACCGGGCGGAAGAAATATTTGCGGAGAACGCAGAAGAGATCGGTCAGGAAACACTGGCTCTTACCGTGGAGAAATCATCCCCATCAGGCTATGTGAAGGAATGGAAGATCAACGGAGAAAAGGTGACTCTTGGAGTAGAGAAAAAATAATCAAGCCCGCGGCGCAACTGACGAAGGGAAGGAATAAGTGAAAATGTATAATCCAAGATTTGAAAAGGAAATATTTAAGAAAGAAGTTATCAATAACGTTAAGACTTTGTTTCGGAAAACCATTGAGGAGGCCACGCCTCAGCAGCTGTTTCAGGCTGTATCTTACGCGGTAAAGGAGGCGATCATCGATGACTGGATCGCTACTCAGAAGCAGTTTGAGAAGGACGATCCTAAGATGGTCTACTATATGTCTATGGAATTCCTGCTGGGACGCGCCCTTGGAAATAATCTGATCAATATGACGGCCTATAAGGAAGTCAAAGAAGCTCTGGATGAGATGGGCATTGATCTGAACGTCATCGAGGATCAGGAACCAGACCCAGCGCTGGGAAATGGAGGTCTGGGACGGCTGGCCGCCTGTTTCCTGGACTCCCTGGCAACTCTGGGATATGCGGCCTATGGCTGCGGTATTCGGTACCGGTACGGAATGTTCAAGCAGAAGATCGAAGATGGTTATCAGGTAGAAACACCGGACAACTGGCTCAAAGACGGGAATCCTTTTGAACTGAGACGGCCGGAGTATGCTAAGGAGATCCGGTTTGGGGGAAATATCCGGGTAGAATATGATGAGACCGGCAGGACCCATTTCGTGCAGGAAAATTATGAATCGGTTCTCGCGGTTCCCTATGATTATCCAATCGTTGGTTATGGGAATCATATAGTCAATACGCTCCGGATCTGGGATGCGGAGCCGATCGTGGACTTCCAGCTGGATTCCTTTGACCGGGGCGACTATCACAAAGCGGTAGAGCAGCAGAACCTGGCCAAAACGATCGTAGAGGTGCTCTATCCTAATGACAACCATTACGCGGGGAAAGAACTGCGTCTGAAGCAGCAGTATTTCTTCATCTCCGCGAGTATCCAGGCGGCAATTGTCAAATATAAGAAGGCCCACGATGATATTATGAAGCTGCCAGAGAAGGTAACGTTCCAGATGAACGATACCCATCCCACCGTGGCGGTAGCGGAACTTATGAGGATTCTTCTGGATGAGGAAGGATTGGGATGGAATGAGGCGTGGGAGATTACGACTAAGACCTGCGCTTATACCAATCATACGATTATGGCGGAGGCTCTTGAGAAATGGCCCATCGACTTGTTTTCTCGATTGCTGCCAAGAATCTACCAGATCGTACAGGAGATCGACCGTCGGTTTGTAGAACAGATCCGCAGACAGTATCCGGGAGATGAAGGAAAGGTAAAACGGATGGCGATCTTAATGGACGGCCAGGTAAGAATGGCGCATTTGGCTATCGTAGCAGGCTATTCTGTAAACGGAGTGGCCAGACTTCATACAGAGATCTTGAAGCATCAGGAACTGAAGGATTTCTATGAAATGATGCCGGAGAAATTTAACAATAAGACCAACGGAATTACCCAGAGGCGGTTCTTGATGCACGGGAATCCGCTTCTGGCAGACTGGGTGACGGATAAACTTGGAACGAAGGACTGGATCACGGATCTGTCCCTTATGTCCGGCTTGAAAAAATGGGTCGATGACAAAGAAGTACTGAAAGAATTCATGAGCATCAAGTATAAAAATAAGGAACGTCTGGCAGACTATATTTTAAAACACAATGGAATTGAGCTGGATCCAAGATCCATCTTCGACGTCCAGGTAAAACGGCTTCATGAGTATAAACGTCAGCTTTTGAATATTCTTCATGTGATGTATCTGTATAACCAGATCAAGGAACACCCGGAGAAGAGTTTCTATCCCAGAACCTTTATCTTTGGGGCCAAAGCTTCTGCGGGTTATATCCGGGCAAAACAGATCATCAAACTGATCAACTCTGTGGCGGATGTGATCAACAATGACCGCAGTATCAACGGCAAGCTGAAAGTTGTATTTATCGAGGATTACCGAGTTTCTAACGCAGAACTTATTTTTGCGGCGGCAGACGTGAGCGAACAGATTTCCACTGCTTCTAAAGAGGCTTCCGGAACAGGAAATATGAAATTTATGCTGAACGGAGCTCCAACGCTTGGAACCATGGACGGAGCGAATGTGGAGATCGTGGAGGAAGTCGGCCGGGAGAATGCGTTTATCTTTGGATTAAGTTCTGACGAAGTCATTCATTTTGAGCAGTATGGAGGATACGATCCAAGAGAGATCTACAACAATGATCCTCAGATACGCCGGGTGGTAGATCAGTTGGTAGACGGAACCTACGCTCACGGGAATACAGAGATGTACCGGGATCTTTACAACTCATTGCTGAACAGTGTTCAGGGAAACCGGGCGGATATGTATTTTATTCTGAAAGATTTCCGGGCGTACGCCCAGGCGCAGGAGCAGGTGGAGGCGGCTTACCGGGATCAGGACCGCTGGGCCAGGATGGCGCTTTTACAGACGGCAAGCTGCGGGAAATTTTCTTCCGACCGGACGATCCAGGAGTACGTAGACGATATTTGGCATTTGGATAGGCTTACAGTGGAGGTATAAGAATGGAAGTTGGGGGCAACGGTTTCCTGCTCACCCTTTTTATGAGCTATTTTTTGATCTTTGCTGTGCTTGGCATCGGCTGGCTGGCCGGCTATATCTTAAGAGGTGTGGGGATGTATACGATGGGGAAAAGGCGCGGGATGAACTATCCCTGGCTGGCATTTGTCCCCTACGCGAGAACCTATTTTCAAGGGGAACTATGCGGAACCCTGCATTTTGGGAAAAGAGATCTGAAGAGTCCAGGACTGTGGCTGTTAGTGATTCCCGTGGTGGGAAGCCTGGTCATGAGCGTATTTACCATCTTCATTGTGGGCGGCGTGGTGCTGGAAGTGTCAAATCTCATTTTCCGCGCCTACGATTATTCGGAGGCATACCGGAATTACCAGGGCGGAGCGTCTGGAGCAGGGCTGTTTCTGATGCTGATCGGAATTATTATGCTGACGCTGCTGTCTGTAGCGGTAAGCGCTATGACAGCTGCGCTTCAGATTTTGGTAAACCGTCAGATATTTAAAAGGTATACGGATGATAATTATGCCCTGCTTCATGGAGTGCTGGGGGTTTTCATTCCGCTGTACACCTCAATCTATTTCTTCCTGATCCGGAACCGGGAGAAAGGAATCGGTCCGCAGGGATCCTGGAATGGAGTATATGGGCCGGGAGCAGAAAAAGAAGAATAAAAATAGAAGCCCTTCCATATAAGTGTATGGGAGGGCTTTTTATGGGTCAAAGACTGAAAAAACTAGGATGCTACATCCTTATTATCATTTTGCTGCCCTATGTAGTGACTGTATTCATAAATGGGCCAAGCAGTGTATCTTCCTCCCAGGTGGACAGTACCGACATCCGGGTAAAGACGGAGGCGGGGGAGATCCAGATGCCCATCGAAGAGTACTGCATTGGAATTTTAGCAAAAGAAATTCCGGCGGACTATGAGGAAGAAGCGCTGAAAGCGCAGGCTGTGCTGGTAAGGACAGACATTTACGAAAAACTCCAGTCAGGAGGAACCGGGACAGCGCTGGAAGAAGAATTCTGGGATCGGGAACAGATGGAAGAAGCATGGGGAATGAGCGGATATTCCAGAAATTATAAAAAATTGCAGAAGGCATGGGAAGCGACGGAAGGGCAGGTGCTGACCTACGAAGGGAACCTGGCGAAAACTCCCTTTTTCCGGCTGAGTAATGGAAGTACCAGGGATGGGAAAGAAGTGCTGGGAGAAGAGTATCCTTATCTGAAGATCGCGGACTGCCCGTTGGACATTGAGGCGCCGGAGCAGATCCAGACGGTGACCATTGATGCACTGGATGCGGAAGTGACAAAAAGCGATACCGCGGGATATGTGTTAAGCGTTCGGGTAGGAGAAGAGACGGTCAGCGGAGAGGAATTTCGGGAAACGTATCATCTGGCTTCCAGTTGTTTTACCCTGCAGAAATATAATGGAAAGGTAAGGATCACCACAAGAGGGGTAGGACATGGACTGGGAATGAGCCAGTATACCGCGGGAAAAATGGCGGAAGAGAACAATACATTTGAAGAGATTCTGGCGTACTTTTTTCCCGGAACAAAGATAAAAGAAGTAGCGGATATCGTACAGTCAGAAGAAGCGGGGGAGGAGTCCCAGGAGAGCGCGGGAAAAGCGGCGGCAGATTGATGTAAAAGATTTGCTTCTTGAGAATAAGTGTATCACTATCTGGCAAAAATAAAGGCAAAGGTGGTGATATAAAATGAATCAGAGGCAAAAACCAAAGCCGAAGAAAAGGAGAGGGGCTACTGCCGCCGCGGTCCTGAGTTTTGCGGCCGCCATCGCGATCGTTGGAACATATACATTCAGGGATCATCAAGAATCCCAGCGGGAGGATCAGGTGGCGCAGGCGGAAGAGACTCAGACAGCAGATGAAACGCGGGAGAATGAAACTCAGCGCACGAAAGAGACGAATACGGACTTGATTCTGAACACAGAGGAGCCAGCGGAAGAAGAGGCGGAAAATAATGAGGAATCAGATGAAGGAACGCAGACACAAGGCCAGGAGACGCCTGTGGCCCAGAGTACTTCCGGAAGCAGCCAATCTGCCAGCTTTACCAGCGACAGTCAGCTTCTGTGGCCGGTAGACGGAAATGTACTCTTAAGTTACAGTATGGACAAGACGGTGTATTTTTCAACCTTGGATCAATATAAGTATAATCCGGCAATGATCATATCCGGGGCAGAAGGAGACCAAGTGATCTCATCCGCGCCAGGGACCGTGAAATCCATAGATGTAACGGCAGAAACGGGGACAACCGTAAATGTGGACCTTGGCAATGGCTATGAGCTCTTCTATGGCCAGTTGAAGGAAGTGCCAGTAAAGGTGGGCGACCAGGTAGAGGCCAAAACTGTATTGGGCTATGTCAGCCAGCCAACGAAATATTACAGCGTGGAAGGCTGCAACGTATATTTTGAGATGAGAAAAGACGGACAGCCGGTCAATCCAATGGAATACTTGGTAGAATAGTTAATTGGGGCCGGGGACTTTTAAAAATCCCCCGGCCCCAATTGCAAATGACCTGAAAAGCACCTATAATAGTGGAGAAAGAACACCATGGGATCGGGAGGCCGTCATGAATTATACATATATTCTGCGCTGTGCAGACGGAAGTTTATACACAGGCTGGACAAATGATCTTAAGAAACGGCTGGAACAGCACAACAGCGGAAAAGGGGCAAAATATACGAAGGGGAGAAGACCGGTACAATTGGCCTACTACGAGGAGTTTGAGACAAAAGAAGAAGCGATGAAACGCGAATACGCAATTAAGAGAATGAGTAGAAAAGAGAAGGAAAAGATGATGGGGCCGGGGGATTTTTAAAAACCCCCCGGCCCTAATTAAAAATGCCCTGTCCCTTTTTGAACATTTAAAGGACGAATGCGTACATTACGATAAAATGGCAAGCGCTTCCGCCCATAACGAATAAGTGGAAGATTTCGTGGCTTCCAAAATAACGATGCCGTCGGTTGAAGAGCGGGAGCTTTAATGCATAGATTACGCCGCCTGCCGTGTAGATCAAACCTCCTGCCAACAGCCATCCAAAAGCTGCCGGAGACATGGAATTAAGGATTTGTGTGAATGCCAGCACGCAGGTCCAACCCATTCCAATATATAAAACGGAAGAGACCCATTTTGGGCAGTTGATCCAAAATGCCTTCATCAAGATCCCGGCCAATGCGATTCCCCATACAATAGAGAGAAGGATGATCCCGATTCTGCCTTTCAGGACTAGAAGACAGATTGGCGTATAGCTTCCTGCGATCAGAACGCTGATCATCATATGGTCAATCTTCTTTAAAATGGTATTTACTTTTTTTGAACGGTCGAAGGTATGATAAGTTGTACTTGCCGCATATAATAAAATCAAACTCAGCGCATAGACGCTAATAGATATGATATAAATCCGCTCAGGTTCTTGAGCTGCTTTGATTAAAAGAGGGACCGCGGCAAAAATCGCCATCAACATTCCGATAAAATGTGTGATCGCGCTCCCAGGATCTTTAATGTGTTCTTTAATTCTGTCAGCCATGTGATAACCTCCTGAAATATTTAAAATACAATACGTAGTTTTTAAAACTATATAATATTATATATACATATTATACCCAATATTTCAAAAAAGCAAGTGGGGCCGGGGGATTTTTAAAAATCCCCCGGCCCCAGGAAACTATTTCATGACTTTGTGAATTAATTTATGCCAGTTTTTATAAGCAATCTTCTCGATTTCTTCTTCGTGAAATCCGACCCGCCGCATTTCTTCGATTACATTTGGAACTTTGGAAGCATCTTCAAGCCCAATAGTGTAGGGTGTTGCCTGGCTGCTGAAGGAACTTAAGGTATCGCCGCACAAGAATTCGGAGAAGTCAAATCCAAATCCAACATGATCGATCCCCATGATCTCTACCATATGGATCAGATGTTTGACTAAGTTTTCAACGGTTTGTTTTGACTCCTCTTCATGAACAAATTCATTGAAAGAATTCAATCCGACCATTCCGCCGGTTTCCGCCAGAGCCTTCAGTTGATCGTCCATCAGGTTCCGCCTCTGGTTGCATAGAGCACGGCAGTTTGAATGGGTGGCTACGACCGGGCCATTGGCAGCGTCCAGAAGATCCCAGAAGGAGGTGTCGTTCAAATGGGACACATCCAGGATCATTCCCAGATCTTGAATCTTGCGGACGGCTCTGCGGCCAATTTCGGTAAGGCCCCGCTCTGGAGTACCAAGAGCGCCGGTGGCGAGCGGATTTTCCTCATTCCAGGTAAGGCTTGCGTGTCTTGCGCCAAACTGATAGAACTCGTCAATCAGATCCAAATCCTCGCCAATACTTTTTAAGCCTTCCAGCCCAATGAAAGTATACATTTTCCCCTGTTCTTTAGCGGCGGCCATATCTTCATAAGAACGGCAGATCTTCAGGATGTCCGCGCAGTCAGGTTCTTCATGGGAAATGGCTTCCATCATCTGATGAGTACGTTTTAAGGGATCTTTGTCAAAGGGCGGATCATTCCAGATTACAAAAATTCCGCCTTCAATCTGTCCCTTTTTCAGCCGTTCGTAGTGATATTTTCGGAAAATATCGGATTCTCCAGCCAGGTAATGGTGAGTTACATCTGTCCAAATGTCACAATGTGCATCAAAGTTCATAAGTCAGCCCTCCTTTGTAGAAACTAGCTGTTGCCCACTTTTTAAATGAGAAATGATTTCATTAAAAGAAAATGAAAAAATAATACAGGGACGGTAACTCCGCCCCTGTATGTAAACCTAATTTACGCCGCGCCCAAAAGGCTTCCTACGATCAGACCAAGATAAGTTCCGATTACATAACCGATCGTACCAACGATCAGACAAGGTCCGACCAGTTTCGTCCAGCCTTTGGAGACCGCCATAGCGGCAGATGTGGTAGGTCCGCCGATATTTGCGTTGGATGCGCAGATGATCTCTTCCAGATCGAAGTGGAAAATCTTTCCAAACACAAAGCTAAACAGCATATTTACGATAACGACAATTGCCGCGAACACCAGAAGCAATGGTGAATTCCGTACGATCAACGGGATAGAGGCAGGAACACCAATTACAAAGAAGAACAGGTAGATCAGGAAAGTTCCCAATTCATTGGTTCCTCTGATTTCACCAAAGAATCCCGGGGCCGCTGTTGCGCAGATCATAGAGATGGTTGCGATCCACAGATACATATTGCCAAACAGCGTGTTCAGCATAGACAGGACAGGATTGGAGGTTGGAATCACTCCACCCAGGAAGTCCGCAACGATACCTGACAAAGCAACGATCACGAAGGAAACGGCAACAGCCATCGCGATATCTTTCAGAGATATTTCTTTCCGTCCCCAGTAAGCGGCAGCAGCGGTCTCGCCTTCTTCTTTATTGACAGATCCAGCTTCTACCGCATCCTGATGCGGATGTTTGTAATTCTTGCGGAAGAAACCGATGGTCGGAATCATGACCAGTACAAAGAAGTAAAGCGCCATCAGCAGATTGTCAGCGACTGTAGCGGCTGACAGCATTTCGCCGGTTACACCAAACGCTTCGCCCAGCGCGGCAAAGTTTACAGACCCGCCGACATAAGTTCCGGTAAATACGCCAGCCAGCGCGTTCAGTTCAGGAATAAAGTTGCCTAAAAGGAAGAATCCAAGGATTGCGCCTGCCATTGTGCCGACGGAACCAAATAAGAAGATTCCAAGAAGTCTTAAGGAATCCTTCCCCATGTCACGCACATTACACTGCATCAGCAGAAGCGGAAGGGAAAGCGGAACTACATAATCCCAGACAATGTCCCAAACAGGTGAGGCTGTCGGAATAATTCCCAGATTTGATAAAATTAAGGCAAATACAAGAGCCACAATGGCTCCGCTGGCTTTTGCGGCCCATGCGTATCTTTGTTCCAGATAGATGGCAGCAGCGGCGCCAGCAGCACAGATAGCCCAAAGTACCCAGGTGTTGTCCGCTCCTACAAGCGGATTGTTAAGGTCGAAAATATGTCCCCACATACTCTCATCCTCCTTTCAAAAATTAGCTCTGTTAAGAAACTGTTTCTTTAATACAGAATTTAGCATATCACTATTTGTCAAAAATGTCAATAAAATGGGCTAAAATGCATGAAAATTCGCAAAAACTGCATAAATAAGGAAAAGTTAAGAATTTGAAAATGACAAAGAGAAATAGTACAATGAGAAAGAATGGAGGAAATTAGGATGAATAGGGAACAAAGCAGAAATACAATCGCGGTCGTGGATGATGATGTATATATTGGGGATATGGTGGAAGAAATTTTAGAAAAAAAGGAATATAGGGTAATACGCGCTTATTCTGGTACGGAGGCTCTCTTATTGTTCCAGAAAGAAAAGCCGGACTTGGTATTGCTGGACCTTATGCTGCCGGGACTTTCCGGGGAGAAAGTACTTCCAGAAATCGCCGATCTTCCGGTGATCATAATGAGCGCTAAAGGCGAGGTGCGTAATAAGGTAGAGCTCCTATTAAACGGAGCGGCCGACTATGTAACGAAACCTTTCGATGTGGATGAGCTTCTGGCGAGGATACAGGTCCAGCTCAGAAAAACGGAGAAAGAAGAGAAAACGCGGCTTTCGATATTGGAATTTGAGCGTATTTCTATGGATTTGGAGAGCCGGCTTGTTAAGGTGGATGGCCGTGAGGTACACTTGACCAGGACTGAGTCCGCCATCCTAAAAACATTGCTTCAGAATCCATCTCAGGTGATCACAAAAGCCATACTTTTGGACAGGATCGGGCAAGATACGCCGGACTGTACAGAAGAGTCTTTGAAAGTCCATATCAGCAATCTGCGCAGGAAACTTAAGGAATTATCGGGAAAAGACTATATTGAAGCAGTCTGGGGGATTGGTTTCAAGCTGAGACAAGGATGAGAAAGGCGAAATCTTTACGGTTTCTTTACGAATTCCTTTACTGATTTCTTAACCGGAGACCGCTATCCTGGATGCTGCCGGGGAATCTTAAGGACAGCCCGGACAGAAAGAGGAAACAGGAGGCAAGAATATGGAATATGTCTTAACAACCAGTCATCTGCAGAAAAAATACAGGCATTTTAAAGCCTTAGACGATGTGACACTGCATGTGCCAAAAGGCGCGATCTACGGATTTGTAGGGAAAAATGGAGCGGGGAAGACGACTCTGCTCCGTTTGATCTGCGGCCTGCAAAAACCTACTGGAGGAACCTATACCCTTTACGGAACCGGGAATCAAGAGAAGGAGATCCTCAAAGCCAGACGCAGGATCGGCGCGGTGGTAGAGACGCCGTCCGTCTATCAGCACATGACGGCAGAAGAGAATCTTAGGCAGCAATACCGCATCATCGGGCTTCCTTCCGAAGATGGAATTGGGGAACTGCTCAATTTAGTAGGCCTGCCGGATACCGGGAAAAAGAAGGCCAAGGATTTCTCGCTGGGAATGCGCCAGAGGCTCGGAATTGCTGTAGCGCTGGCAGGGAACCCGGACTTCCTGCTTTTAGATGAACCGACAAATGGACTGGATCCTCAAGGCATCGTGGAAATGCGGGAGCTGATCCTAAAATTAAACCGTGAGTATCAGATCACTGTTTTGATTTCCAGCCATATTCTGGGAGAATTGTCCAGGCTTGCCACTCATTATGGATTTATCGACCATGGACAGATGGTCAAGGAGATCAGCGCAAGGGAACTGGAACAAAACTGTCAGAAATGTATCCATGTGGAGGTATCGGATGTCCAGGCGCTGACACGGGTAATGGACAAGCGTAAAATACCATATACGATTTTATCGGAAACAGAAGCCGACATTTACGGGCAGATTGAAGTGACAGAGCTTACGCTTGCTCTGGCGGCAGAGGGATGTAAGATCAAGACTTTGCGCGAGAAAGACGAAAGCCTGGAGGGGTATTTCATTAATCTGGTAGGAGGTGAAAGCCATGCGTAAGCTGTTGGGAGCTAATCTTATGCGCCTTAAGAAGAGCGGGACTTTCTGGGTCTGCTTGGCGGTCTGTCTGGCGTTTGGCGGCTTTATGCTTCTCTCAGAGCATAATGAAATGGTCAATTACGGATTGGATGTACAGATTGATGATTTCTTTCTGAATCTGATCGCCATGATTGGGATCGCGGCCGCCGCGTTTGTCACGATGTATATAGGAGCCGACTATAGTGACGGAACGATCCGTAATAAGGTGATCGCGGGCCATGGGAGGAAAGAGATTTATTTTGCGAATTTTCTGACTTGTGCCTTTGGGAACCTGGCATTTTATGTGGCCTACCTCTTGCTGGTGTGCGCAGTGGGAATTCCGACGTTTGGGTTTTTTGAGACAAAGCCTTCGGCCTTGATTTGGCAGATGGTGGATGCAGTTCTGCTCATCCTTGTATACGCGGCGCTTTTCAATCTGTTATCCATGCTTTGCGCCAATAAAGCGGCGGCCGCGGTAATCAGTATGGGACTGATCTTTGGTTTTTTGATGCTGGCCAGTGGGCTTTTGAACCTTTTGAGCCAGCCGGAGATGGTGGAACAGGCAACCAGCATCAATGGAGAATTCTTGATAGAAACTGTGCCAAATCCCGCCTATCCCACAGAAGGGGAACGGAAACTGCTGCAGTTTCTTGCGGACTTCCTTCCTACAGGGCAGGGATTCCAGCTTGCGGGACAGATGGCAGTCCATCCGGCGGCGATGGCGCTGTATTCTTTGGGAATAATTGCCGCGGCCACTGGAGTCGGAATCTGGCTGTTTGAAAAGAAAGATTTAAAATAGAAGAGAGAAGAAAACGATTAAAAATGAGAAATCCAAAGAAGGAGCGGGACAATGGAAATATGGCTTAGTGTTTTGTGCCTTGTGCTGTTGGTATTATCAGCGGTCTTGGGAATAAAAATCTGCGGAATACGTAAGGCGGCGGAAGAAATCCGGGAACAATTTGCCCATTGCTGTCAGGAGGATACCAACGGGAGGATTGCCATTTCAAGCCGTGATTCCAGGATGTGCCGCCTTGCGGCGGATCTGAATCGTCAACTTGCCATATTTCATCAAAAGCGCCGCAGATTTCAGCAGGGCGACCAGGAATTAAAAGAAGCAGTTACAAATATTTCTCATGATCTGCGCACTCCTTTGACAGGAATCTTGGGATATGTCCGTCTGCTAAGAGAAGAAGAACTTGCGCGGACAGGAAGACGATACCTGGAACTGATCAATAACCGGGCAGAAGCGATGAAAAAGCTGACGGAAGAAATGTTTCGCTATTCTATTATTCTCTCAACAGAAGAACTGGCGGAAGAAAAAGTGGATATAGGGGCAGTGCTGGAGGAGAGCTTGGCCGCGGCATATGTACTTTTTCAAGAGGAGGGAATCACGCCAAGGATCCAGCTCCCAAAAGAAAAGGTAGAACGGACCGCAGACCGGGATGCCTTGCGCCGCGTATTTGGAAACATCATCAGCAATGGGATAAAATACGGGGAAGGGGCGTTTCGTGTTGAAATGGAACCAGGCGGACGGATCACATTTTCCAATCCATCCGCCGGATTGAATGCGGTAACTGCCGCACGGCTTTTTGACCGGTTCTATACTGTAGAGACAGGGAGAAACTCCACCGGTCTGGGACTTTCTATCGCCAAAACACTGGTGGAGCGGATGGGCGGCCAGATTCGAGCGGATTATGAAGCGGGCTGGCTGTCAGTGGCAGTAGCATTTCCAGAAAAGCAATCCGGCGGAAAAGGGTGATCCCGCGAAAGTCAGCGCTTTCGTTTCCGGTCCATCAGCCGGCAGAAGATGACAGCAACGCCTGTGCTCACTGTAGTAGCCAGAATTCCGGCGCCTACAATAGAGGCCGGATCCACACTTCCGTATTGGCTCCGATAGGCGATCACATTGACCGGGATCAACTGCAGGGAAGAAATATTAATGATCAGGAAGGTGCACATCTCATTGCTGGCAGTTCCCTTTTTCCTTACAGGACCAGGGAGGCGCATAAGCCGCCGGTCGTCTTCCAGCTTCGATAATTCCTCCATCGCCTTCAATCCGGCCGGAGTCGCGGCCCAGCCAAGCCCAAGAAAATTTGCGATCATATTGGTAAGAATATAAGGCTCAGAAGAATGACCCGGAGGAAGACTGGGAAATAAAAAGCGCAGAAGAGGGCGCAGCCGCCGGGACGCGCTTTGGATTACGCCCGCGTTTCTGGCGATTTCCATCAACCCGACCCATAAAGACATAACCCCCATCATAGTAATACAAAGAGTGATGGCTTCCTTAGAAGAGTCAATGGCAGCGTTGGTAATGTCCGGGATACGGCCGGTGAAAGCGGCGAAAAGAATACCGATCAGAATCATGCCGGCCCAGAGAAAATTCAACATAAGAAACTCCTGAGGTTTTTGTAAAGTATATGATTGGGGACGTAGTAAAATTAAAAAAGGCTACGTCCCCAATTAACTTTTGCCCTGTACCCAAATGACAAAAAGAAATTAAATCATTTACAAAATTAATCTTTAAGTTTCTTCCAGACGGTAAACATCATGGTAATAAAGCAGGCGCTTCCACCGATAAAATTTGAAATTGGCTCGGCCAGAAATACTCCGTTTGTTCCAAGACCTGCTATTGTAGGAAGCCAGATGGTCAGGGGGATGACGATCACAGCTTTGCGCAGGAGGGAAAAGAATACGGCCTGTCGGGAGTAGCCAAGGGCTACGAAGGTGGACTGGCCGGCGAACTGCAGAGCCATCATGAAAATGCCGAAGAAATACAAATGCATAGCAGGCACGCCTTCTCTTAAAAGTGCGGGTTCGCTGTTAAAAAGATGGATGAAGAAGCGGGGGAAGAAAAATAAAAGAGCCCACATTACCAGTGTAAAAAGGATACAGGCGATGGTGGTAAATGAGATAGCGGTTTTTACTCTTTTATATTTCCCGGCTCCATAGTTAAAACTCATGATAGGCTGAGCTCCGCTGGTTAGCCCAGTGACCGGCATATTAATGATTTCCCGTACAGAGTTAAGTACCGTCATGATTCCGACATACAGGTCGCCGCCATATTTCTGAAGAGTCGCATTACAAATGATCTGGACAGACCCGTTGGTGATAGACATAACAAAACCAGAAAGGCCAAGGGAGGTTATCTCTTTAATCAGGCCCTTTTGTAAACGAAAATATTTCTTTGACAACTTTATTAACATCTTATTTCCTGTTAGAAAGTGAAGCACCCAAATGGCAGAAATGCATTGAGAAAGGACAGTAGCAATAGCGGCTCCTTGGACGCCCATGTGGAAGACGAAGATGAAAAGCGGATCCAGCACCAGATTTAGGATGGCGCCGATAGATACCGTCAGCATTCCGGTCACGCCAAAGCCCTGAGCGTTGATAAAATTGTTCATACCTAGGCTGACCATAACAAATAAAGTTCCAAGCAGGTAGATTGTAATATAGTCATTTGCGTAAGGGTAAGTAATGTCGCTGGCGCCAAAAAGATATAAAAGAGGTTTCCTGAATAGTAAGCAGACTCCCGCGATAACCACACCGGATAATAAAAGCAGAGAAAAAGAGTTTCCCATGATCCATTTTGCCCGTTCCGTTTCCCGGGCGCCTCTGGCGATAGAAAATAAAGGAGCGCCGCCCATACCAAAAAGATTGGCAAAGGCAGTGATGATCGTGATGACAGGCAGAGTAAGCCCTATCCCAGTCAAAGCCTGAGTGGAGGTGTTGGGAAGATGTCCGATATAAATGCGGTCTACAATATTGTAAAGGACATTGATCAGCTGAGCCAGCGTCATTGGAAGAGCCAGCCGGAGAATATTGGCTGCCACACTTCCCTGGCTGAAATCCTTTTTCTGCGTTTTGGAAATAGTGGAATGTGTCATATTATCACCAGATTTCGTAAAAATAACATTCTTAAATAGTATAGGCCTTTGTGCGTAGATTTTCAATCGGGGCCGGGGGATTTTTAAAAATCCCCAGGCCCCGAGTGAAAACACCCTGTCCCTTTTTGAAAGCCCTATGTTATAATGATACCCGGAGGTGAGAATATGGTCTTTCAGTTTGGAGAGCAGTTATGTCCAGTGGAGATGGACGAGTGGGAAACATTGCGTTTTCCAGCGGTTTTTCTGACTAATTCTGCCCAAGCCGGAGCGGTCTTCGAGAAGCTGGACATTGCCTATGAAGGTGAAATGCAGCTATCTAAGATTGGCTTCTGCAAGATTGAAAATCAGCAGGATTGTTTGGTAGGTACTTTCTGTATTCCAAAGCTTTTGGATGTGCTGGGCAGCAGATATAAAATCGCGATTTTTATTAATGACCGGCATATTGTGATCGTAGATGATGAAGATTTTTCCCTCCGGCTGATCCGCAGGATCCAGCAGAAGAAGATGCATCAAGGTGAGACAAGGGAACGGTTTATTTATAATTATATTGCGGAATTTATCAGCCGCGACCAGGAACTTCTGGTTACTTACGAGAAGAGACTGTTTGAGATGGAGGAAGATGTAGCTCAGGGCAGGATCAAGGATTTTCAGGCCCGTCTTATGCCGCTGCGCAGAGAGCTTCTGACGCTTCGGAGTTATTATGACGAGATTATGGATTTGAGTAAAGAATTGGAAGAAAATGAGAACGGCCTATTCCAAAAGAAACAGCTGAAATATTTTGGGACGCTGGCGGATCGGGCGGACCGGTTAAAGAGCAGAACAGAGCATCTTTTAGAATACGCGGGGCAAGTGAAGGAAGCCCACCAGTCCCAGATTGACACTAAGCAGAACAGTAATATGCAGTTCCTGACTGTAGTTTCTACCATATTCTTCCCATTGACGCTGATCACCGGGTGGTATGGAATGAATTTCAAAGATATGCCGGGATTGGAAGACGGATATCCAGGGGTAGTAGTCCTGAGTATTGTGATTGTGATCGCGTGTATCTTAATCTTTAAGAAAAAGAAAATACTATAGGCGGGATTTAATTATCTGCGGCAGGATGAAAGGACATGAAGAAAGGGTAACGCTGCGAGAGAAGAAAAACAGGATGAAATCACAGAGAAAGCGATTTCATCCTGTTTTTCTTCTCATATGGCCTGTTGTTCCGCTTTTCTAATTGGAATTCAAAACAGAACTCGAACTAGATGAAGTATCAGATTCTGAGGATGTGTCAGATTCTGAAGAGGAACTGGATCCTGATGACGTACTGGAGTCAGATGCCGTATCGGAATCTGTAGAATCCTCTGAATCTGACGCTGTATCCGAACTGGAAGAGGAACCTGTATCGGACGATGTATCACTGTCAGAATCAGAAGAATAGTCGGAATCGGATGACGTGTCCGAATCAGAATCCGACTCCGAACTGGTGGAGGAGCCGTCTGAATCATCATCGCTGGTACACGCGGTCAGAGCTCCCGTGGCAAGGATTGCCACACATGCCAACAAAAATAGTCTGCGAAATACTTTATGTTTCATGTTACAACACTCCTTTCACAACAAATCTTTGAAAGTTCCCGCTCTTCTTTTTATTCAATCATATGATCAGATCCACCTCCTTTGGTTTTAACGGTTAGACCAAACTATACAGAAGAATTGTGTCCAGAGGGTGATAACTTTATGGAAAAAAGAAGGAAAAAGTGTGTTCAGACACGGAGACTTGCTTTATATCCCAAACCTCTGACGGTCAGGATGTGAAAGTCCGGGGACTGCGCAAATCGTTTCCGCAGCCGGTTGATGTGGACACTGACGGTAGGTTCCATGGAGTTGGTGGCGGGTCCCCAGATTTCTTCCAGAAGCTGTCCCCTGGTAAATATCTGCTCCGGGCAGGAGAGCAATTTATATAGAAGCTGAAATTCTTTCCGGGGAAGTGTCTGAACTTGAGATTCTCTCCCTACAGTCAGGGTTTTAGAGTCCAGCCAAGTAGAGCCTACACGGATACACGGCTTGGAAATCTTGTGAAAGCGGCGGAGAAGGGCATGGATACGAAGGACCAGTTCTTCTTCTGCCGCAGGTTTCCCCATAAAGTCGTCGGCGCCGGCAAGAAAACTGCGTTTCATATCCGAAAGCAGGCAGTTCTCCGAGAGAACCAGAATCGGCAATTCACTTGAGTAGTTTCGAAGGAGCTTTATAAATTCATATCCATTCATATCCGGCAGCGAAATATCCATAAGGATCAGATCCGCGGAAATTTCTTCCAACAGACATAAAGTTTCTCTTGCGGAAGCGGCAGGATAACATTGATATCCCGCTTTGGAAAGTAATTGTTCTAGATGACGCCGGAGCGGTCTGCTGCTGTCTGTAATGATGATCTGAAACATAGAAATCCTCCTGTAAGAGCGGAGCTCTTCGATAAAACTGCTCTTTGGTTTTGGGACAGTATAACATGGAATCGTGAAGAAACTGTTTTCAAAGTCAGAATTCACAGATATTTCAAAAAAGGATGGTTTGAATTTAACTTCTGTTTAAAAAAGAGGATTAAGATACCTGATAACCAACAAACCATATCAAAATTTATTTACAGAGGTATCCGTATGAAAGCAAAGGAAAATCAGATAAGCATAGAAGAGATGATTGAAAACAAGAGGCTCGATCTTCTGGGAAAACAGATCCCTTTACTAAAGAAGCGAGATTTAAAAAAGAAGGATAAGGAGGAAGACTGGACAAAGATTTTGGAATATCTGCTGGATCACCAGCAGAAGACGCTGTCCTGCCATCTCCTGGAAAGGGGAATCTTAGGAATCCTGGCAGAAGAAAGACGGACCAGGGTCTACCGCAAGATACTGCGGTACAAAGATGAGCAGATGTTCCGGCATATTTTAAAATATGAAAAAGAAATTTCGGAAAGAATCTTTCCCTTTCCGGAAAGCAAAATGGAAAAACTGTTTTTGAAAGTGATTTTAAACAAATATAGGAAGTCGATAGAATTGGAAGAGGGAAGAAAACGTTTATGGGAGCTCTGCTTTGCTTGTGAGGCGGACAAGATGATGGGCTGGATTTTAAGAAAGAAAAAGGATTTCCAGTATCTGGGACGGATCGCGGGAAACAGCTCGGATGAAATCTTCCAGGCATTGGATTGTATTCCTGCCAAAAGCGTACTTTTAGATGTGAGAAAAGAAGTGCTGGCAGAAGCGTTTCTTACCCAATATGGAAAGGATCGTTTGGATTATCTGGAGAAAAGAGGATGGATGAAAGGAGAACGCAGAAAGGAGAGGATATCTATCTTGGAGGAAACCAGGGAAAAACTGGGACGGAGAAAATATGAAAAAAGCAGGCGGGGACAGCAGGAGAAGACGGCGGACGAAAAGAAATTAAAATACTTGATCCGCTGTGAGGCAGAGGGCGGCAGAAGCTGACAGAGATAAAAGAAAAGGGGGATATAAGGGGAAAGCGGCATACATATAATGATACCAAGGTCAAAACCAGGATCTTATAGACTTATAGAATCGTATGGTTTTGAAAAAGAAAAGGGAGAGCGGAATGAAAATCTTATTGTATGTCAGCGACCTGATCGTTCCCTTAGTGATCTTCGGGATTGTCAGCTATGGACTTTTGATGAAAGTGGAAGTTTATGAGACGTTCATCACAGGAGCAAAAAGTGGATTTTTCACAGTGATCAAACTCATCCCCACACTGGTGGGATTGATGGTGGCGGTGGGAATCCTGCGGGCTTCCGGCTTCCTGGATTTCCTGGCAAGGATCGCGGGAGGTCTGACGGAGCCTCTGGGCTTTCCGGCAGAGCTGGTGCCCTTAAGCGTGGTAAAAATGTTTTCGTCCTCGGCAGCTGCCGGCCTTTTGCTGGATCTCTATAAGGAATATGGGACGGATTCTTATATTGGGAAAGTGGCGTCCATCAGTATGAGCTGCACAGAGACCATTTTTTATACCATGAGTGTTTACTTTATGACGGCAAAAGTTACGAAGAGCAGGTACACACTGGCCGGGGCCCTTTTGGCAACCGCCGGGGGACTTATAGCCAGCGTGGCGCTGGGCGGGCTGTGACTGCAGGGGATAGAAAGGCGATTTGGGGAGAATAAGGAAAGATTCCGGGAAAAAGATCCGAGAGAAATGTCAAAAGTTCTTGACATTTCTCTTTTTTTAATCTACAGTTGAAATGTAAAAAGAATTTGACATTTATTGACGCTGGCAGCAATTATTTATGGCGCTATGCTGCTTTATTATAAAAAGCAATATGGGGACTACTATGGAAAATAAGATTCGGGAAAAGCGAAAAGAACTGGGATTCTCCCAGGAACAGCTGGCAAAACGCTGCGGAGTAGTCCGGCAGACGGTGAATGCCATCGAGAATAATAAATACGATCCTACCCTGGCTCTTGCGTTTCAACTGGCAAGGGAACTGGGGATTACCGTAGATGAATTATTTATGCATGGACAGAGCAAAGACACACAGCAGGAAGGGAGAAAGTAAATGAAAGCAGAATATATCATAAATGCCTGCAGCGGGATCTGTATAGAGGTACTGCCTGGACAAATTTCTGTCCACAGGAGATACCATCGACTGCAATGAATCCCTGCGTTTGAAGGTGGGAGATGGGATTTACTCGAACCGCTACCGGAAAATGTTTGAGATCCTCTATGATGAGGTGGGGGAGCATGACCTTCTGCATCCCTGCTGCCGCCCGGAAATGTACGACTTCTTCTACGAAAATGGAAAGGACCATCCCAACTGTCTTGACAATATCAACCACAGTCTGGGAGAAGCAAGGCCGATCATCCAGCCGGTTAATCTCTTCATGCATACGAAACTGTACAGCGCCGGAAGGATCTCGGTAGAGCCGCCTGTTTCCAAGCCGGGAGATCAGATCGTCTTGAGGGCGGATATGCATATGCGTTTGGGAATTGCCGCATGCAGCGTGTCGGAAAGCAAGTGCAATAACGGGGCCTGTACACCGGTGAAAATAGTGGTGCGGTCAGGAGAGGGAACAGTATGAGAAAGGTTGTTTTATTTATCGCTATGAGCCTGGACGGCTATATTGGAGATCGAAATGGCGGGGTGTCCTGGCTTGGCGGCCAGGATCCGGAGGGCGCTGTCCTGGATACCTATTCGGTTTTCATAAAAAATGTTGATACCGTGGTCATGGGCTGGAAGACTTATCATCAAGTCGTGACGGAGCTGTCGCCAAAGGAATGGGTATATGAAGGGTTGACAAGCTATGTGGTCACCCACAGGGAGATACCTTCCGCAGACCAGATCATTTTCACCCATCAGCCGCCCCGGGAACTGGTCCGGGATCTGAAAGAGAAACCGGGAAAAAATATCTGGATCTGCGGAGGAGCAGACATTATCCAGCCCCTGGTGAAAGCAGACCTGATCGACGAATATCACATTTCGGTGATCCCGATGATCTTAGGGGGCGGAATCCGTTTGTTTCAAGAGGATTTGGAAGGAGAGGCGGCAGAAATTCCGCTGCAATTGCTCCGCGCCCAAACGTATAATGGAATCACCGAGCTGGTTTACACACATAGATATTAATACGCAAGATTTTAATATACAGATTTTAACACGCAGATAAAAGGATAGGAGTGAACAGCATATATGCAGCTTCGCCAAGAGATCCCGGATACATTCTGGAGTTTGTTTCGTTCCATAAACCGGGAGACATACATTGACGCTCTTTTGTGCATCAGTGAAGAATACCAATATAATAATTATTTTCTCACCAAAGAAACCTGTATCCAGGTACTGAGCGACCGGAACGCCAGGAAACAGTTCGAACTGAAGTGGGAGGAGACAGAAACCGATTTCGATATGCTGGAAACGCCGGCATCCCGGATTTTAAACTGGCTGCTGAAGACCGGCTGGCTAAAGCGGATCGAGGATTATCACACCCTGGTGACCAACATTGTGATCCCGGATTACTCGGCGGTTTTTATCGACGCCTTTGAACGGCTGAGTTCGGAGGGGATGGAGGAAACTGAAGTTTATATCCAGAATGTCTACGGCACGTTGTTTTCCTTCCGGAACGATCCCAGAGTGAACTTAAGCATGCTGCGCACGGCGCTTGTCAATACCAGAAGGCTCAATAAAGCGCTGCAGGATATGCTCCACAATATGGACCGCTTTTTTGGCCGACTTCTGGACCAGGAATTCTACGGGGATCTGTTAAAAGAACACCTGAACGGTTATGTCGAAGAGATCGTGCGCAAGAAGTACCACATTTTGAAAACCTCGGATAACTTCTATATTTATAAGATGGACATTAAAAAATGTCTGCGGGAGATGCGGGAAGATGAGGAATGGATCGAGCTGGTCCGGGAACGTTCCCGGATGATGGGGGATGTGGAGGAAGATGTGCTGGATCTTCTCGACCAGATCGAGAGAGGGTTTGACGACATTGAGCATAGGATCTCCAACATGGACCGGGAGCACACCAAGTATGTGCGGGCTACGGTCACCCGGCTGAATTATCTGCTGAGCCAGGAGTCAGACACCAGAGGGCTGGTTGTCCAGCTTTTAAATCAGATGTCTCAAGGCGGCAGGGGAGAGGCATTGCTCAAGAAGACCGGGGAGAAGGTCAACCTGTCTCTGCTGGAAATCCTGTCGGAGCGGTCTCTCTATAAACGGCGGAAGCCCAGAAAGGACTTTATCAGCCAGATGGCTTTGGAGGAAGAAGAACAAGACCTTTCCAAGGAGGCGATCCTGCGGCTGAACCGGATCCATACCCGGTACAGCACAGAGCAGATCGAGGCGTTTATCGAGGAACATATGACAGATGAGATCATGGATGCGGCCAAGGTGGATATTTCCGATGAAGAAAGCTTCGAGAAGTTGATCCTGGCCTACGATTACAGTACCAGAAGAGACAGCCGGTATATGATACTGGAAGAGGAACCGGAGATGATCCAGCAGGGACCTTACCGGTATCCGGCGCTGAAATTTGTGAGGAAACGGTCATGATAGAATATTTTGAAGAACGGACCCAGGAAGAACAAGAAGAGATCACGGAGGTGATCCAGACACTTTACCGCCAGACTTTTCTTTTGGAACGGAAATTTGACCGCAGGGCCGGGCGGATGCAGTATACCAGAGAATACCGGACCTGCGCGAAACATTTGGAGTTTCTGAGGATGTATTTTGCCGTGGCGGGGATCGAGCTGAGAGAAAACGTACATATGGGGATTTTCTACATCCAGGGAGAGCAGCTCTGGGGAGAGAAGCTGCCCAGACTTACGACCATTTATCTTCTGGTGATGAAGATCTTATATGACGAACAGATGGCCACCGCCTCTTCCAGCAGCCATGTGGTCACCACGCTGGGAGCGGTCAATGGCAAAGCAGGCAGTTTCGGCGTGCTGAAAAGCCTGCCCTCGCCTACAGAGATGCGGCGGACCATCGCGCTTCTGAAGAAATACCAGATCATTGAGCCGCTGGACGTGCTGGAAGAATTGAACGAGCATACCAGGCTGGTCATCTATCCCTGCATCCACGCGGTCCTGCAGGGAGACGACATCCGGCAGCTTTTGGATACATTTAACGAGGAGGAACAAAGTGGAGACGAAACAGCCATTCAAAATACTATCGAAGATCTGCCTGAATAACTGGCATTATATTAACCGGAAGGTTCTGTCTTTCAGCGAAGGAGTGAATTTCTTCACCGGACATTCAGGAAGCGGAAAATCCACGGTGATCGATGCCCTTCAGATCGTGCTGTATGCCAATACTGACGGTCGGGGATTCTTTAATAAGGCGGCCGCCGATGATTCTGACCGGACCCTGATCGAATATCTGCGGGGCATGGTCAATATCAGCGACAACAATGAATCCCAGTATCTGCGGAATCAGAATTTCTCCAGTACCATTGTGCTGGAATTCACCCACAGCGGTACCGGAGAGAAAGAATGTGTGGGCGTGGTCTTTGATGTGGAGACGGCGACCAATGAGGTGAGCCGGCTTTTCTTCTGGCATGCCGGCGGGATTTTGGACAACCATTACCGGGGAGAAAAGCGGGTTTTAAGTACGGCGGAATTAAAAGAATATTTCCAGCGGATGCTGCCGCCGGAGCGATATTACTGCGGCCCCAGCAATGAGCGGTTCCGCCGCCAGCTTTATGACGTTTATCTGGGCGGACTGGACATGGAGAAATTCCCCCGGCTTTTTAAGCGGGCCATTCCCTTCCGGATGAACATTAAACTGGAAGAATTCGTCAAGGAATATATTTGCATGGAGCAGGACATCCACATTGAAGATCTGCAGGAAAGCGTCATGCAGTACGGCAGGATGCGCGCCCGGATCGAGGAAACCCTGGCAGAAGTGGAGAAGCTGCGGAAAATCAGGGAAATTTATGACGCCTACGAAGCCATGGGAAGAGAGGCTAGGTCCGGCGCTTATCAGGTGACCCGTTTGGAAATCCTGCAGTTGACGGAGAAGATCCAAGAGTGCAGGGACAAAATGAAGAACCGGGAAGAAGGAGCCAAAGAGCAGGAGAGGCAGTTAGAACAGCTTGCCCAGGAACAGCAGGAGCTGCAGAAAGAGTATGAGGAAATCCTGGTGAAGATCGCAGACAGCGGTTATTCCCGGATGGAGACGGAGCTTGCCGCATTGAACGAGACCATCCAGCGGCTGGAGACCAGCAAAGGGCGGTGGGACCAGACGGCCCGGCGGCTGGAGGCATGGAAGGAAACAGACAGTCCTTCCAACCAGACCTTGTGGGATATCAAGAAGTTCGTCCAGGGAAATATTTCTCCGGAGGAACTTGTACGGCTCCAGGAAAGCCTTCAGGAGATCCGCAGGGAATTAGAGGAGCAGCGCCAGGAAGCGGCCGGAGACCTTCGAAGGATCAAGCGGGAAGAAAAAGAGACAAAAGAAGAATTAGAGGAACTTAAGAAGGGAAGCAAGGCATATCCCAGAGAGCTGGAAGAAGCCAGATATGAACTGCGCCGCCGGCTCCACGAGAACTGCGGCAGATTTGTGAATGTGCAGATCCTGGCGGACCTTCTGGATATCCGGGACGAGCGGTGGCACAACGCGGTGGAAGGGTATCTTGGCAATAACAAACTGCTGCTGGTGGTGGAACCAGCCTATGCGAAGATGGCCATGGACATTTACCAGGATATGGATCGGAAGAAATTCTGCCGGGCGGCAGTGCTGGATACGGAGAAAGTCTTAGAGGGGGAATACACAGTCCGGGAAGGGGCGCTGGCCGAAGAAGTGAAGGCCAGGGAGCCTTACGTGCGGGCCTATATAGATTTCCTGCTTGGAAATGTGATCAAGTGTGAGACCATCAGCGAACTGCGGCAGCAGAAGATCGGCGTGACGCCGGATTGTATGCTGTATTCAGGATTCCGTCTGCAGCACATGAACCCGGAGAATTATACCAGCAGGGCTTATATTGGCGAGACCAGTATGCGCCAGCGGATTCGGCGGCTTGAAAAGCGGCGGGAAAAACTGCAGGAGGAAAGGCTTCCCATCCAGGAGCTGCTGGAAGAAGTGCGGCGGCTGATGGAACTGGAGAGTCTGACCCAGCCGGCGGAGGATTATTTGGGATGGATGGCGGACTGCAAAGAATTGTCCGGCAAACGGAAACGGAAAGAAAAGCTGATCCAGGAGATGGAAGAGTTAAGGGAAGTTTCCGTCAATCAATGGGAAGAGCGCAAAAAAGAGCTATTGCGGCAGCAGGAAGAAAAGAAAGGACTGGGAGAGAGACTTCAAGAAAGTATTTGGAGCAGCCGGGGAGCGATCAAACATTTCAGGGAAGAGATCCTGGAGGCAGAGGAACAGCTTGCCGGGAAAGAAAAAGAACTGGAAGAAGATGGGGAGCAGACGTGGGAGGGAGAGTTCCAGGAATATCTGAACTCACGGAAATCCAGGAATTACGAATACCTGAAGAAGCAGAAGCAGGCGGAGCTGGATGGCCTGCGGCAAAAGGAGGAGGAATCCTACCGGCAGCTAGTGGAAGAGCGTGGAAACTACATCCGCAGTTATCCAAACCGGACGTTTTCCACCACGATCCGGGAGAACGGGCCTTACGATAAACTGCTGGAAGATCTTAGCTGCGGGGAGCTGGAAGAATACCGGGAGGCGGCCAAAGAGCAGGCCCGTTCCGCGGTAGAGCATTTCAAAGACGATTTCATTTTCAAGATCCGAAGCGCCATCCGGGAGGCATTGCAGCGAAAAGACGAACTGAACCGGATACTAAGCCGGCTGGATTTTGGAAAAGACCGGTATCAGTTTGTGATCGGCAGAAATAAAGGGGCGGACGGAAGGTATTATAAAATGTTCATGGATGACGCCCTGCAGATCCAGCCTTCCGAGCTGGGGAACCGGATGGACCACCAGATGAATCTGTTTACGATGGAACATGAAGGGCAGTACGGCGAGATGATGAATGAATTGATCCAGATCTTCATTCCGCCGGAAAACGCGTCGAAAGAAGAGATGGAAGAGGCAAAGCGGAATATGGAGAAATACGCGGACTACCGGACCTATCTTTCCTTTGACATGCAGCAGATCATCCAGGGTGAGAAAGATATGACCATAGGACTTGGGAAGATGATCAAGAAAAACTCCGGGGGAGAGGGACAGAATCCATTGTATGTGGCGTTGCTGGCAAGCTTCGCCCAGATCTACCGGATCAACTTGTCGCCCAAAGTACACCGGAAGCCCACGATCCGGCTGGTGGTACTGGATGAAGCATTCTCCAAAATGGATGGAGAAAAAGTGGCAAGCTGTATATCCCTGATCCGGGGGCTGGGGTTCCAGGCGATCATCAGCGCTACCAACGATAAGATCCAGAACTATCTGGAGAATGTAGATAAGACCTTCGTGTACGCAAATCCCGATAAACGGCATATCTCGATTCAGGAATTTGAAGAGTTGGGGCCGGGGGATTTTTAAAAATCCCCCGGCCCCAATTGAAAAAGCCCTGTCCCAAATGGAGGATTTTTTGAGATGTATTTGATAAAAAAGATCATTCAAAAATGTGAAAACAGTGCAAATGACTGGCGGGAAGGAGCCAGCGGAGGGCGAACGATAAAGATCCAGCAGTCGGATTACGACCAGTGCGGAAAAACAGAGCTGATCAACGAAGTCAAGGAATTGGAAGCGGCTGGGCTTATCACCGATGTAAAATGGATCATCCGGGGAAGTGATGCGGAGAGGATCGCGTTCCGGCTGGAAAGTCTGCCGGAATTTTATCAAATGCTGGAGAAAATGTGCGGGGAAAAGATCTGCACAAAGCAGGACCGGGTAAACGCCGGAATACAGAAGATAACTGTAGAAATAGAGAAGGGGTTTGCCAAACCTTGGATCAGAGATTATTATACGTATCTTTTGTCCAGGCTGGAGCGGGGCGATTTTCCAAGAGAAATGGAGAAATTGGACCTTTATCTGAAATGTTTTCGCGGGATTGACGTCTTGGAGGAACCTATTTACAAGCGGATTTTCAGTAAACGTTTTTTGAATCATTCCAAACAATTTGAAAAAGAAGCCCAGGCCCACGTATTGTCTGCAGCTAGAAAATATTGTGATGAAATTGAAGAGGGAATGGATGATAAAACTGTGCTGGCGCAGCTCCTGATCGAGGAATATGCTCAGGAGCTGGCAGTGAAAGGGCCTCTTAAACTTGTCATTGGCGGAGAAGAAAAAGAAGAGGAACTGGACCTGTCAAAATTTAGATACGGTACGGTGCTAAACAGCGCAACATTAAAACACAGCCGGATTCTGCCGGAACAGGCGCCGATCAGAAGAGTAATGACCATAGAAAATAAAGCCAATTTTGTGTCAATGCCTTACGAAGAAGATACTTTATATTTCTTCAGCCATGGTTATTTTTCGCCAAAGGAGAGAGATTTTCTGCAAGCGCTGAGGGACGTTCTGGGGACAGAAGAGGTCGCCTATTATCACACGGGAGATCTGGATTACGGCGGGATACGGATTTATCAGTATATGAAAAACAGAATCTTTCCAGAACTGAAACCATACATGATGGATGTGAAAACCTTCGACCAGTATCAGGAATACGCAGAGCCTTTGACCAAAGAATCTCTGAAAAAGCTGGAAAAATTGGAGGCAGGAGAACTGTCTGGTCTAGCACGGCGGATTCTTGACGCAGGGAAGGGGATCGAGCAGGAAAGCTTCCTGATTTAGTCAAAAAGGGACAGGGCATTTTTAATTGGGGCCGGGGGATTTTTAAAAAGCCCCCGGCCCCAACACGTATGTCCGCAGCACATCAAAGGGTGCTGGCCCGACTTTTAACACGGCTTTATGAAACCGTTCCTGGCTGAAGTCATTGCCCCATTCTTGAATGGCTTCTTTTTTCAGTTCCAGGAACTCTACGTATCCGATGTAATATTTTAGATAATTGGCAGGATCGCCTACGATCAGTTCATAGATATCCTCGATCACATCGGTTTCGGTGATCCCATAACTGCGGAAGAAGGATACGGTATCCGGAAGACTCCATCCATCGTAGTGGATCCCCATATCGGCCAGGGCGTAAAGCCCCAGCAAAATGGAAGCGTTTTTCTGCATAAGGACCGCCTGATTGTGATCTAAAGGCGCATAATAGTAACTCATCATTTCTGTATAGGTAGCCCACCCTTCTGTGTAACCGCCGAAATTTATCAGGTTCCGGATAGGATCGGGGCCCTGGCTGGCAAAATAGACGGTTTGATACAAATGGCCTGGATAGCCCTCATGAGCCAGAGTGGTGAATAGGGACAGATCGTCAGGCAGATGCCCGGCGTTAATATAAATCACGTTATCCTGAGTATTGTCGATCGCCGGAATCATATAGAAAGCCGGACTTAAATATTCTTCCATAGACTCCTGAACGTATTTGACCTGAGTGTTTACCCTGGGCGGATCAGGAAACTCCCCCTCCAGCTTTTGTTCCAGGAAAGTGAGAATGGAACTGGGATTGGTGTCGGACAGGGTGCTTCCCTGAGTCTTGAATAAATCAGAAGAAACGCCGCCCTTTTCCGTCACGGAAAGGGACGAAAGGGCATCCTGGATGTCCAGCAGATCCTGGGCGATCTGCTGCTGGGTCAGTTCCTGAAGTTCAGGGATCGTCCGGTCAGAACCGGTTTCAGAGGCGGCCAGAGCTTCATAATACGTTTCCCCTTCTGGAAAATGGCACAGGCCGCAGCTATTTTTTCCGGTGCTGCGCAGGCCGGCGATGCCTTTTTTTAATGTCTGATAAGCAGGGAAAACAGAACTTTCAATAATTTCTGTATTTTTGTCACAATAGGATTTTTTCTGGTCATCGGTCAGACCTAACGGCTCTAATCGTTCCTCGAAGGAGGAATAGAGATAGTTGTCTTTTCCCAAATCTATGAACGCCTGACATTCTGTGACAATGTCATCAGCGCTGGAGGCAGACATAAAAAGCCCTTGCTCAGAACGGGCTGTCTCAAATTCCAGAATCGACTGGAAATATTCCGGCACCTGGGTTAATAGCCGCAGATAGATATCTACGTCGGTGGTGTCGTAGAATTGATATTCTGACAGCAGCACAGGAAGCTGGGCCTGGGTCCCCGTCAAAGGAGCCAGAGGTTCTTCATACAGTCCATAGGCGGACGCCCGGAGAGAATGTTCCAGATAACTTTCCAGGACGTCATAGGTCAGCCGGTTTTCTTCTGATAGTTTCTCACGGTCGTGCCTCTGGAGCAGGGCCAGGGCATTTTCAGCGGCGGCGCTGATTTCTTCCGTGTCTGTGCTGCAGGTTCCAAGAGAAATGGGTGTGTCTTGGATGCCATAAGCAGAAGGATCCCGGAGCGTATAGTGGAGGGAAATCGTATTGCTTGCCACCTCCTGGCGGAAGAGAGCTTCCGTGTAGGCCTCAAACCTCCGGTTGGCATCCTGCCCCAGGAATAAAAGCAGGCCGGCAATAGAAAGAAAAAGGGCAAGCAGGATGACCCCCAAGAGCCGGGAATGTTTTTTTAACGATTTGAACATAGAGATTCCTGACGTTTTTTCTATTTATATGCAGAAGAATGAAAGGAAATGAGTAACCGTTCTGCCAGAAGGCGGAGGAATCCTCTACTTTTCCTTGACATGCCAGGCTTTGGTATGCTACGATTTTTAACACGAATAAATATGCAAACGCAATGACGGAAAGAGTACGCCTTTTTATATTCTACAGAGAAGTCCTGGAAGGCCAAAAGGCCTGCTGCTGAGAGGGATGAATGGAGACTGGCGGAAGATGGCTCCCAAGCGGCGCACCGAACATGGCAGATCTTAAATAATCCGGAGAGCAGCAGAAAATCACGGAGGAATCTGTCTGCAAGGCTGCGAAGGGTCCGCCCTTTATAGCGGCAGGGTGAAATTCACCCGCTAAGGTCTGTGCCGTGAGGCCCAGATGAAAAGAAGTGGTAACACGGGAAATTCCGTCTTCTCTGATTTTTCAAATCATTTGAAAAATCGGAGTTTTTTCTTTTTTAGGCATAATTTATTTGGATCAAAGGAGGAGAGTTGCAAAATGGAAAAACCAAAGTATTATATTACAACAGCCATCGCTTATACATCAGGCAAGCCCCATATCGGGAACACCTATGAGATCGTGCTGGCGGATGCGATCGCCCGTTACAAACGGAGCAAGGGGTATGATGTGTTCTTCCAGACAGGAACAGACGAGCATGGCCAGAAGATTGAGCTGAAAGCCCAGGAAGCCGGGGTCACACCGAAAGAATTCGTGGATAATGTAGCCGGCGAGATCAAGCAGATCTGGGATCTGATGAATACGTCTTATGATAAATTTATCCGCACCACAGACGAGGACCATGAGCGCCAGGTACAGAAGATTTTCAAGAAAATGTACGAGAAAGGCGACATTTACAAGGGATATTATGAAGGAATGTATTGTACTCCCTGCGAGTCATTTTTCACCGAATCTCAGTTGGTAGACGGCAAATGTCCCGACTGCGGCAGGGAAGTGCAGCCAGCCAGAGAGGAAGCATATTTCTTTAAAATGAGTAAATACGCGGACCGGCTGATCGAGCACATCAATACCCATCCGGAATTCATTCAGCCCGTATCCAGGAAAAATGAGATGATGAATAATTTCCTGCTGCCGGGCCTGCAGGATCTGTGTGTGTCCAGAACTTCCTTTAAATGGGGTATACCAGTAGACTTCGATCCGGGCCATGTAGTTTATGTATGGCTGGACGCGCTGACCAACTACATTACCGGTATCGGATATAACTGCGATGGAGAAAACGCGGAACTGTTTGAGAAGAACTGGCCGGCGGATCTGCATCTGATCGGCAAGGACATCATCCGTTTCCATACTATTTACTGGCCGATTTTCCTGATGTCTCTGGATCTTCCGCTGCCCAAACAGATTTTTGGACATCCCTGGCTTCTGCAGGGAGACGGCAAGATGAGCAAATCCAAAGGAAATGTGCTGTACGCGGATGAATTGGTAGATTTCTTCGGAGTGGACGCAGTGCGGTATTTCGTACTCCATGAGATGCCATTTGAGAACGACGGCGTCATTACCTGGGAGCTGATGGTAGAGCGGATGAACTCTGATCTTGCCAATACGCTGGGAAATCTGGTTAACCGGACCGTTTCCATGGCAAATAAATATTTTGGCGGCACTGTGGCGGACAAAGGCGTGGCGGAAGATGTGGACGCAGATCTGAAAGCAGTAGCAGCCCATACCCCAGAAGCGGTGGATGGGAAAATGGACGAGCTTCGGGTGGCGGATGCTATGACGGAGATCTTCAATCTGTTTAAACGCTGCAATAAATATATTGACGAAACCATGCCCTGGGCGCTGGCAAAAGATGAGGCAAAGAAAGACCGACTGGAGACCGTGCTCTACAACCTGATCGAGAGCATCAAAGCAGGAGCGCAACTTTTGGCGCCTTATATGCCGGAAACCGCGGACAAGATCCTGGCCCAGCTTGGAGATGGAAAAGTAACAGAAAAGCCGGAAATCCTTTTCGCCAGACTGGATCTTGAAGAAGTGATGAAAAAAGTGGAAGAGCTGCATCCGCCGGTGGAAGAAGCCAAAGAAGAGGGCCCGGTGATCGACCTGGAGCCAAAGCCGGAGATAACCTTTGAGGACTTTGGAAAAATGCAGTTCCAGGTGGGAGAGATCATCGCCTGCGAAGCAGTGCCAAAATCCAAAAAGCTGCTGTGCTCTAAAGTAAAAGTAGGAAGCCAGATCAAACAGATCGTATCCGGCATCAAAGCTCATTACACACCAGAAGAAATGGTAGGTAAAAAAGTTATGGTGCTGACGAACCTGAAACCTGCCAAACTGGCAGGCGTATTGTCAGAAGGAATGTTGCTGTGCGCGGAAGACGCAGACGGGAATCTGGCACTTGTAACCCCGGAAAAAGAAATGCCCGCAGGAGCAGAAATCTGCTAAATTGTTAAAAAGGGACAGGGCATTTTCAATCGGGGCCGGGGGATTTTTAAAAATCCCCC
>OGXS01000556.1_pt1 | contig 33792 bp, 18 predicted proteins | sample 1576371 | NCBI WGS metagenome assembly OGXS01 (sample SAMEA3541475, study PRJEB24748) | human gut metagenome | biome: human gut; feature: human-associated habitat; material: faeces | place: China | collected 2012
TAAGCTGCTGCTAAGGGAGCGGTGCGATCGGGCCGGGGATAAGATGCCCTTCTATGGCTGGGGAATCCTGAACGTAGAGAAACTGCTGAAGGAAAAGGAAGGGGAATAAAAGAAAAGACAAAAAAAGAAAATGCCGGAGGCCAAGAATAAGTGGGCCGTCCGGTATTTTTTCAGTGGATCTCGCTGGACTCTATCGTGAGAATAATATTCGGGTGCTGGCATTTCTTGCTATAAGTCTCTTCCAGACGCCGTATAACGACATTGCGCCCATTTTCATTTGGAACGGCAATGATCAAAGAAAACTGGCAGATGCTGGATTTCGTATAGACATCGTTGCTTCGAAGCCGCTTTTCCATGACCTGCTGCAGGATATCCATCTCTTCTTTCATCTCGTTGCTGATCAGGGAGCCGTTATCGGTATCTGACAAGGTCAGGAGTATCAGGTAGTGGCGGCTCTGGGAACGCCGCACGGAGCGAAGGTTCACCTGATAGATATTCTGGAAAATGTCGAAATTGCAGTAAAAACTTCCCGGCTGGGTCTCCTTTTTCTTAAGGTTCTGCTCCAGAGAGGCCAGCGTCTGATACTGGTTAGGCATATGGCCTAGGATTTCCTGGTATATATCCTGCATGGAATCCGTAATATCCAAGCCATATTTCTGGCTGAACAGCGTGAGGATGGAGTAGTAGTAATCCAGGGCCTCCTGCACTTTCTGAAGCTTGAGAAGCGCGTATAGCTTCTGCGTGGGCAGCGACTCGCCGGTCGAGTGCGCCAGTTCCAGAGCCTTGTTGCATAAAGAGAGCGTCTCATAATAGTGCCCCTGGCAGTTTAAAAAATAGCACATCTTGTTGACGCATTTGATATAGAGATTGCCATAATAATTGCTGCGAAACAGTACCCAGGACTGATTGGCGAACAGGGGAAGAAACTCCCCTTTGTATAATTCAAAAGACTGGCTTAAAAGCGCATACTGACGCGCAGGGTCTGGTTCCCGGAAGGCCTCGTGGCACAGGTGCTCAAACTGATAGATGTCGATATCCTGCAAAATGTCTGTATTCCAGGAATAGATATTATTTACCCGGACAAGAAGTTCCACGTCTTTTCCGGGATAGAACTTGCTTAGCAGTTTCCTGGTCCGGTAGCAAAGCGTCCGCAGGGCTCCGGCAGGGTTGTTGATATTGCCTTCGGGCCACAGGACGTCGATCAATGAATCGGAAGTAATATCGGTTCCACGATTGGCGATCAGATAGGCCGTTAATAAGAATGAAGTCAGGCCGCTTTTCTTAGAAGTAGTCATGACATAGTTCGAATTCTCTATGGTAAATTCACCGAACATGTGGATCTTTAGTGGTTCTAGTTCCTCGTCTGCTTGTGTCTGATTAATCATCTGCGATTCCTCCTAATATAATAAATATAAAGGTGATTTAAAAAAAAGTAAATATAAAAGCATAAAATGCCGCTCATTTGTAACTTTTTCGACTCTTGTGACGCGCAGGTGACGGGAAGGGTATATGATATATTAACATGCATATTCTATGCAAAACTTTATTTTATATAGTGTACGACGATGTTATGCGATCAAAGGCTAGTGATATGAATGACTGGAAAAAAGGAGGATCATACGATGAAAAAGGGGAAAAGAATTATTGCCTTATTTTTGGCGGTCTTGATGATTGCCACATCCGATACGGGCGTGTATCAGGCATTCGGCATGGATGCGGCGAATCAGGCATCTGAGGCTGAAGAGGCCGCCGGAGGAGAGGGGCAGTCTTCCGGAACCGTAGACCAAGAGGACATCTCTGGTCAGGAGCAAGGCGGTGCCGGAGATACGACAAATCAGGAAGGAGGACAGCAGGAAGCGGAAGTACAGACGCCGCCTTCCAAACAGGACAATTCTGCCGCAGGCAGCGGGACAGATGCAGCGAACGGCAATGATATTGGCGACGCGGCAGGCGCTTTAGAGACAGACGGCATCAGCACCTTTGCAGCAGACAGCACGCAGAAGATTGATCTGAACGCAAAGGTGAACAACGATATGCCGGCTGCATCCGTGGCTTCCGGAGAGACGTTCCGGTATATCCTGGGATATAACCTTCCGGCATTGGGAAGCAGCGCGACCTACAATGCGGTTACGATCAAAATTCCGCTTCCGGATCATGTATCCGTAGCAGAAGACAGTTCCCAGAGCTGGGGGCTGGCCGTAACCGGACAGAAGATCGCATGGGTCAGAACAACCAAAATAGACGGCGTCAATACGCTCAGCATTACGATGGATACGGGCCTGAACGCCGGACAGGGAAGCGATATCTCCATCGTGCTCAAGACGGAGAACTTCCAGATGGCAGATGGCACGCAGATCATCTTAAACCCGACGATGGAAGGCAAAGCCGGAGGCGTTACGGTAACCGGCTCTATCGAGGAGGCAAGCCGGCCGGTGGTGACGGTGAATGCGAAGGATGGCTGGAAGGTCTCAAAGTCTATCAGCCAGGATAGAGACGTAAGAATATCGAATGACGCGAAGTCCTATGAAGCAACCTATACCATCAATGTAGACAGTACGAAAGCGAATTTCAATTCGAACGGGCGCATGGCGGTGACAGATTATCTTCTGACGGATATCCTGCCTACGCTGGCGTCTGCCGGAAGTTACGACGGATATCCGGACGGCGGCCAGCCTTATGAGGTGGCTGCGGTGACCATGGGCGGCCAGCCGCTTGTAAAAGGAACGGATTATGATGTGGTGGAAGAAGGGGATACCGTGAAGTCCCTAAAGATCCGCACGTATGAGAAAGCAACGCAGGCAGATGTGGCGGATTACCCAAACATTACAGAAGGCTCCATGATGCCTACTACTTATACGGTTACCCTTAAGTATCACAGGAATCCATATATTGTGGAAAGCAATAAGGTGCTGAATAAATGGACGCTTACCAACACGGCCCAGCTTGACTATGCCCTTCTGGGAACGGCCCAGGCTCCAAGTACGGATACGGCGCAGATTCAGCTGGGGGAAAAGGAGAAGGCGGCAGATCCGCAGTCCATCGTGATCAATAAATACCTTCAGGTGGGAACAGAACTGTTGCCGATGGATGAAGAGACTTCTTCAAAGTTCCATACAGGCGCCGTTGCGTTTAAACTCTATGACGAAGATGGCCAGCCAGCAGTTGACATCGAGGGAAATGCCCTAAAGGATGCCAATGGAAATGAACTGGCAGATTCTACGATAGCAATCGGAAAGGATGGCAGCGCCACCTTCCAGAATCTGTACCGGGGCACCTATTATATAGAAGAAATCGTAAGCGATGATTCCGGACTTCGCGTGCCATCCGGGAAGAAGATCAAGGTGACGGTAAAGAATGGCCAGCTGGCCTTGGACGATGCCGATGGGTATACAGCCGAACTGGATGGCAATGGTCTGAAGATCGTGAATACGACGGATAAATATGGAATGGTCCAGTTCTATAAATATGGCAAGAACGCAAATGGAAAAGTGGAACCTCTGGAAGGAGTTAAATTTGCGCTGACCTTGCCAGGAGATGAGACGCCAAAGTATACGGCGGTCTCGGAAAAAGACGGCCGGGTAAGATTCCAGGGCGTAGAGCCGGGCTTATATGAGATCCGGGAAACCAGCGTGGGCAGCAACGAAGAATACGTCGCTGCGCCAGGCGTGATCGGTACCGTGACGGTGACGGCAGGGCAGATCGCATCCCCGGCCTTTGCATCTTCCGAGTCCACAGGGCCGCTTGCAAATCCCGGGTATGTGAACGTATCCCCGAAAGGCCGCTTCCAGTTAATGAAGACGGATGAGAAAGGGAATATCATCACCGGCAGCCCCGCCACCTTCCAGCTGTATGGACCGTTCGAGACGGAGCAGAACATCAACGGACTGACGGAGATTCCGCAGGAATGGATGCAGAAACTGGTGAAAAAGGCAGATGGCTCCGCCTACGAGATGAGCACCAGCAATGGAATGGCAACTTCCATCGCGCTTGAAGAAGGCTACTATGTCCTGAAAGAGACGAAAGAGCCGGACGGATATGCAATCATTGAAAATGGAATGGCACAGGTAAAAGTCGCCGCGAATACTTCCGATACAGAGTTGGAGGTTCAAAATACGCCGAAGATCAAGGTCCGTTTTCTGAAGGAAGGAAAGGTCGGCAATGTGACGGTCACCGATTCCGCGCAATTGACGGGCGCAGAATTCGAGATCTGGGATTCGCTAACCGGAGGAACCTGCCTCTATGGCGGAGAAGAAGGGAACCCGAAGGGGACTCTGGGAACCAAGCTGGTCACGGCAGTGGACGGTACCGGAAATCCATATACCGAATATGCGCAGCTTGCTCCGGGCACCTATTATTATATCGAGACAAAAGCGCCGGAAGGCTTCCAGACGCCGGATGGGAATACCCGTACAGAGTTTACGGTGAGCCGGGGAGAAGAGACGAAGGATATCACCGTAGTGAATACGGCGGACTATGGAAGGATCAAGCTGGTAAAGAAGGATTCCCATAGCGGACAGACGCTTGCAGGCGCAAAGTTCCAGATCTTTATGGACAGTGCATGCAAGCAGCCAGTGACGGACAGCAAAGGGAATCCGGTAGTGCTGACTTCGGCGGATGACGGAATTGCCTATTCTCCCCTGCTGCCAAAAGGCACCTACTGGCTCAAGGAGATCGAGGCGCCCAAGGGGCATGTGATGAGCAAGACGGTCATCCAGGCGGATGTGGGCGAGAACCAGGAGACAGAGATCGAGGTTTCCAACGACCCAGAGGTATCGCTTAAGATTCAAAAGACCGATTCCGTAACAGGCAATGTCATAACAGAGGATACGGCCTCCTTCCGCCTGAAGGCGCAAGATGACGGCGGCGTGTGGCAGTGGGTGCAGGCAGACCCGGCGGTAACGACGGACGGCGTCGTTGTATTCACTGGACTGGTGCCGGGAAAGGCTTACCAGATCTATGAGTTTAAAAGTCCGGCAGGCTACGTGCCGGCGGATCTTGCAAACGGGACGCTGGTGACAGTAGTGACGCTGCCCTCCATCAAAGAAGATGGCTACGGCGAGGGTCTTATCTACAGCGAAGTGGTGAAGAATGTGCCTCTTGGAACCTATAAGATTTATAAGACCACGGATTTTGACGGCAACGGAGCAAATGTTCCGCTTGGCGGCGCGGTCTTTGAATTGTATCAATGCGGGGATACGCCGGATGCGGCGGCAGACTGCGTGGAGAAGAACCTGGTGTCTGCCCAGACTACGGATGCGGGCGGAAATGCCCAGTGGACGGGACTGCTGCCAGGGGAATATTGGCTGAAGGAGATTACGGCCGAAGGCCATCAGCTGATGGCAGAAAATCCCAGACGGGTGAGCGTAAAGCCCGGACAGAACACGGAGGGATATCCGGACCTGGAACAGGTGGATGAGATCCAAAATCAGGCCAAGGACGGCAAAGTAGCCATAGCCAAGGCTGATGCCAATGAGCCGGGAGCGAGGCTGGCCAATGTCACATTCTCAATTTACAAGGAAGAGGCCGGAGTGACCGATTATAGCGGCAAGGAAGTTATCGCGACCTTAACTACGAATCAGGATGGCAACGCGATTTCCGGGTGGCTTGAGCCGGGAGCGTATGTCCTGGTAGAACAGGAACTTCCGGATGAACTGAGCAGTTATGAGCGGGATACGACGCCCCATGCATTTACGATCACCGCGGATAAGTCTTTATATCTTGAATTGATCGTAACAGGCGATGTTTCAGGAAATGAATATGCCTATGTAGTCAGTTCAGGAGAGCATAACTATACTGTATCCTACAACCTGGGAGGAAGAAGCGAGGTGGTTGAGACCGGAGTAATCCAGCAGGGAGACTCCTTTGAGTTTGTTGCCGATTCCTTCTATGTAGACGCAAATGGAAATGAGTGGCAGCTGGCAGCCTCAGAGAATGCATCCAGAACGGTGGCATATGGGGCGGAAAACTACAGTTTCAATTACGTGGCATATGATCCGGGCCCGGTGTCCGCATCCGTCGCATTCGTAGATGAATATGGAAATGTCCTGAAGAGGCAGTCCAAGTCCATTGCCTATAACCAGGGAAAAGGTCAGGTGACTTTCGATCTGCCAGGCGAACTGGAAGTAAACGGACGCAAATATGAGATTGATGACACGCTCACCGGAAGCCTGACCATCAGTTATATGGATGATGTCTTGGATTACGAGATTTCTTACCGCTCCGTATCACAGCAGGAAGAGGGACCTTATACGGTGACCGTAGAATATTGGGAAGTGGATGCAGCCGGCAAGCCGGTCACATTCCTTGGAAACACCTATTTTACACAGGATACCAATGCAGACAGCGACTATGTTTTTAACGCGCCGCAGACGATCAGAATCAGAAATCAGGAAGCAGGAAGCGAGACTTATTACAAAGTAGTCAGCAATGCGACCATTACCCAGGCTCCGAAGGGTGAAGAACGTCTCTATACAGTGGGATATCAGAAGTATGCCGAGGAAGAGCCTTATGAATGGTCAATCCGCCTGATCGATGCCGAGACAGGCAAGATCCTGAAAGAAGAAGTAAAGATGGTGGACGCGGGAACTACGGAGGCTTATAAGGCAGCCACTGAGATTGAAGCGGACGGAGTGAAGTATCTTCTGGACAGCAAGATGGAAAGAGAGTATACCCACACCTATAACCAGGGAAGCCGGATCCAGAACATTTATTACCATCAGGAAAGCAGCGAGCTTCCGGCATCCTATGACCTGACGATCCAGTATATGAGCGTATCAGATAATACCATGCTTTATACAGATAAGACTGCCGTGACGGCGGAAGCAGGAAGCGCGCAGGTTGCTTCTCCCCAGAATTATGAGGCGAACGGGAAGCAGTATGTAAGGCTGAGCGGACAGAGCGATGTAGTGAATCATGATTTCTACTCTGCCCAGAGAACCTATACCATCTATTACAGGGACGTCAACGATGAGCAGAATGTGGATACCGTGGTAACGCAGGAGGATGTGGTGACTTCCGAGAACCTGGTGGATGACGGGACGCAGACGGCGACGGTGCTGACCAATGCGACCACAGGCACAACGGTGACTTTAAATGACGAAGGCGTGCCGCTTGCCAATACCCAGACAGATGATGAAGACGATAACGGCCTGGTGACTTCTGAGGACGAGGATGTGCCGCTTGCCAATATCGACGGCTCAAAAGGAGGAATCCTTGGGGCGGCAGCAAGCCATCCGGTTACGACGGGCGTAATCCTTGCGGCGCTGCTGGCAATGATCGGTATCGCAGGATACTTCTTCTGGAAAAAGAAGAATGAAAAAGAAGATGCAGCCGGAGACGGAAGCAATTAATAAAAAGATTTTCAGGGTGTCAAGAAAAAATACTTGACACCCTTATTTTTTTGTTATATGATAACACAGGTGAGAAAATGAATGAGATATTAGAACAGGCATTGCTATACGATTTTTATGGAGAACTTCTGACCGAGCATCAGAAGGAAATCTATGAACAGTTCGTATTGGAAGACCTATCCTTGGGAGAGATTGCGAAAGAGGCAGGTATCAGCCGCCAGGGCGTGCATGACTTGATCAAGAGATGCAACCAGACGCTTAAGGACTACGAAGATAAGCTGCAGCTGGTAGCAAAATTCGTGGCGATCAAGGATAAGGTGAAGCAGATTGACGAACTGCTGGATCGGTACGAGGCGGGGAAAGACAGGAAAGCCCTGGAAGAGATCCGGCGCATTTCCGGAGAGATCATAGAGGAATTGTAGTGCCGCGGGAGATATAGAAGATACAGGAGTTATAGGAATGGCATTTGACAGTCTGACAGAAAAACTTCAGAATATATTTAAAAGCTTAAGAGGCAAGGGACGGCTGACAGAAGACGACGTAAAGGAGGCCATGAAGGAGATCAAGCGGGCGCTTCTGGCCGCTGACGTCAACTTCAAAGTGGTCAAGGACTTTATCAAAAATGTCCAGGAACGGGCGGTCGGCCAGGATGTGATGAATGGTCTGAATCCGGGTCAGATGGTGATCAAGATTGTTAATGAAGAACTGATCAAATTGATGGGATCTGAGACGACTGAGATCCAGCTCCAGCCGGGAAGCGCGGCGACCGTGATCCTGATGGCGGGACTCCAAGGCGCTGGTAAGACCACTACCGCGGCCAAACTGGCGGGAAAGTTTAAGCTAAAAGGGAAAAAGCCCCTTTTGGTAGCCTGCGACGTTTACCGTCCGGCAGCCATCAAACAATTGCAGGTCAACGGGGAAAAGCAGGGGGTGGAGGTCTTCTCCATGGGAGAGAACCATAAGCCTGCCAATATCGCTAAGGCGGCCCTGGAACACGCGCAGAAAAACGGGAACAACATCATTATTTTGGATACAGCCGGACGGCTTCATATCGATGAAGATATGATGAAAGAGCTTCAGGAGATCAAAGAAGCCGTGACGGTCCATCAGACGATCTTGGTGATCGACGCCATGACCGGCCAGGACGCGGTTAATGTGGCAAAGGAATTTAATGAGAAGGCCGGTGTTGACGGCGTTATCATTACAAAATTAGACGGCGATACCAGAGGCGGCGCGGCTTTGTCTGTAAAAGCGGTGACTGGCAAGCCGATCTTATACGCTGGAATGGGTGAGAAGCTTTCTGACCTGGAACAGTTCCACCCGGATCGAATGGCTTCTAGAATCTTGGGAATGGGCGATGTACTTACCTTGATTGAGAAGGCGGAAGCTGAGATCGATGAAGAAAAAGCTAAGGAAATGAGCAAGAAGCTCAAGAAAGCCCAGTTTGATTTTGAAGATTACCTGGAGAGCATGAAGCAGATGAAGAAAATGGGCGGTTTGGGCAGTATCATGAGCATGATGCCGGGCCTTGGCGGTATGGGAGGCATGGGCGGCCTTGGGAAGAAAGGTATCACCGAAGAACAGACGGCCCAGGCGGAAAAGAGCATGGCCCGCATGGAAGCCATGATCTACTCTATGACGATAGAAGAGAGAAGGAATCCAGATCTTCTGAATCCGTCCAGGAAACACCGCATCGCCAGAGGGGCGGGCGTGGATATCAGCGAAGTCAACCGGATGGTGAAACAGTTTGCTGAGATGAAGAAGATGATGAAAATGCTGGGAAAAGGCGGCAGGAAAAATCGATTCCGGATGCCTTTCTAACAGGATATACCGCATAATTTATGCGTTTTATATCATAAAAAATAAACGAAATTTACGGAGGTGAAACAAATGGCAGTAAAGATCAGATTGAGAAGAATGGGACAGAAGAAGGCTCCTTTCTATAGAATCGTAGTGGCTGATTCCAGATCTCCAAGAGACGGAAGATTCATCGATGAGATCGGTACCTACGATCCGAACTGTGAACCGAGCGCGATTTCCGTTGACGAGGAAGCAGCTAAGAAATGGCTGAACACAGGTGCACAGCCGACAGAGACGGTCAGCAAGATTTTCAAGGCGGCAGGCATTGAGAAATAAGCAAAGTCCTGGGGGTGTACGAAATGAAAGAACTGGTGGAAGTGATCGCGAAATCTTTGGTGGACGATCCTGACAGCGTTGTAGTGACGGAGAGGGAAGAGAAGAAGACCACGATCCTGGAAGTACGGGTGGCAGATTCTGATATGGGAAAAGTCATTGGAAAACAGGGGCGTATCGCAAAGGCGATCCGTGCGGTGGTCAAAGCGGCAGCAGCCAAAGAAGATAAGAAAGTGATCGTAGACATTATGGATTAAGGGAGTTCCCTTCATGGAGGGGCAGGCCTGAAGCATTCAGGTCTGTCCCGATTCTGTATAGAAGGAGATAAATATGGAAGAGATATTTCAGGTGGGAGTGATCACATCTACCCACGGGATCCGGGGAGAAGTAAAAGTTTTTCCAACAACAGATGATCCGGCTCGTTTTCAGGATCTGACGGAGGTATTGCTGGATACGGGGAAAGAGAAGATCCTATTGGAGGTCCAGAACGTCCGATTTTTCAAACAATTTGTGATCCTGAAATTTAAGGGATTGGATAATATTAACGATGTGGAGCGCTACCGCAGGTGTCCCCTTCTGATAGAACGAAAAGATGCGGTCCCGCTGGAAGAGGATGAATATTTTATCGCCGATATGCTTGGCATGGAAGTGGCGGAAGAAGACGGCCGCCGGTTCGGCACCCTGAAGGATGTGATCCAGACGGGGGCCAATGACGTCTATGTGATCGACAGTCTGGAACATGGAGAAGTGCTGGTTCCGGCTATCAAAGAATGTATCCTGGAAGTAGATATTCCGAAAGGCCGGATGAAGATCCGTGTTATGGACGGACTGATCGGATAAAGGAGCGGGAGAATATGCGTTTTCATATTATGACATTATTTCCGGACATGGTCATGAACGGATTAAATACCAGCATCACAGGGCGGGCGATCCAGAAAGGCCTGCTCAGTGTAGAAGCGGTAAACATCCGTGATTATGCCTTTAATAAGCACAACAGTGTGGACGACTATCCCTATGGCGGCGGCGCGGGGATGCTGATGCAGGCGGAACCGGTATACCAGTGCTATCATGCCCTGGAAGAAAAAATCGGAAAGCGGCCAAGAGTCGTATATCTGTCGCCGCAAGGCCAGACCTTCCATCAGAAAATGGCGGAAGAATTCGCCCAGGAGGAAGAACTGGTATTTTTGTGCGGCCATTATGAAGGCATTGACGAGAGAGTATTAGAAGAAATTGTGACGGACTATGTTTCCATCGGAGACTATATCCTGACGGGAGGGGAACTTCCTGCTATGATCATGGTAGATGCCATATCCAGACTTGTGCCAGGTGTTCTGCATAACGATGTTTCCGCGGAATTTGAGAGTTTTCAGGATCATCTGCTGGAATATCCTCAGTATTCCCGCCCGGAGATATGGCACGGGAAACAGGTGCCGGAAGTGCTGCTGTCCGGCCATCACGCGAATATTGAGAAATGGAGGAGAAGACAGTCTGTCCTGCGCACGGCCAGGAACCGGCCGGATCTTCTCGAAGAAGCAGAATTGACAGAGGAAGAACAGGAACTGGTGAAAGAAATCCTTGCTTTTTTGTGAGGGGTATGCTAAAATATAGCATGTTGTGAAGAAATATGGATGGTCCTCTGGTACGTATGGTATTAAGAACGTCTGATGAATTAAGGAGGTCACACATTATGAATGAAATTATCAAGAATCTGGAAGCTGAACAGCTGAAGGAAAACGCGCCGGAGTTTTGTGTCGGCGACACAGTAAAAGTGTATGGAAAGATCAAAGAGGGAAACCGTGAGAGAATCCAGGTTTTCGAAGGAACCGTTCTTAAAAAACAGGGCGGCGGAGCAAGAACTACCTTTACCGTAAGAAAGAATTCTAACGGGATCGGCGTAGAGAAGACATGGCCGCTTCACTCACCAAATGTAGAAAAGGTAGAAGTAGTCAGAAGAGGTAAGGTAAGAAGAGCAAAACTGAACTACTTAAGAAACCGCGTTGGAAAGAGAGCGAAGGTAAAGGAATTAGTAAAATAAGAGGAATTGGGAAAAGGACAATTACAGAGCGTAGATTGTCCTTTTCTTTATAAGAGGACATTATGAAAAGAAGGAACCAACTTGGCTTTAGCAGAAGGAGAAGAAGGAGAAGACCCAGGAGATTCCATTTGAATCTGGAATATCTTCCGCAGATTGGGGCGTGGGCTTTCAAAATCGGCGTCGTCTGCCTTTTTGCCTTTGTGGCGGTGTGGTATTTTGGACAGCGGGTCAGTACTGTGGGAGATTCTATGAAGCCGATACTGGAAAATGGCGATGTGGTGCTTGTCAATCGGATCGTGTACAACGCCACCACACCTAAGCGGGGGGATATTATTGTATTCCGGCCTAAGGGGAATGAGAACAGCCATTATTATATCAAACGGATCATCGGACTTCCGGGAGAAACGGTGGAGATCATTGAGAACCGGATCTATATCAACGGAGAGAAGATCGAAGAAGACTATAAGACTTCAGATATTGATGATGTGGGAATCTTATCAGAACCGATGACGCTTGGCTCAGACGAATATTTCGTGCTGGGCGATGACAGGGAAAACAGCGAGGACAGCCGGAACGCGGACGTGGGAAATGTAAAACGGAGCCATATTTATGGAAAAGCCTGGTTTGTCATTTCTCCATGGAAGAATTTCGGGCCGATTTAAATAAAGGAGCAAAAGTATGCATTTTCAATGGTATCCGGGACATATGACAAAAGCGAAGCGCATGATGCAGGAAAACCTGAAGCTGGTGGATCTGATCATTGAGCTTCTAGATGCCAGAGTACCGGAAAGCAGCAGGAATCCGGACATTGATGAACTGGCGAAAAACAAAGCAAGGATGGTGCTTTTAAACAAGGCGGATCTTGCGGAAGAGCGCTGGAACGATGCTTGGATCGAATTTTTTAAAAGAAAAGGATTTGAGGCGGTCAAAGTCAATTCCAAGAAAGGCGGAGGCATCAAATCCATCCAAAATGTGATCCAATCCGCCTGCCGGGAAAAAATGGAACGGGACCGGAAACGGGGGATTTTAAACCGTCCGGTCCGGGCAATGGTGGTAGGGATCCCCAATGTTGGGAAGTCTACATTTATCAATACACTGGCGGGAAAAGCCTGCGCCAAGACCGGCAACAAACCGGGAGTAACAAAGGGAAAACAGTGGATCCGCCTAAATAAGCAGGTGGAGCTTTTGGATACGCCGGGCATACTCTGGCCTAAATTCGAGGATCAGAAAGTGGGACGGCAGCTGGCTTTTATCGGTTCCATCAAAGACGAACTCTTGAACCAGGAGGAATTGGCGCTGGAATTGGCTGGATTCCTTCAGGAACACTATCCGGGAGCGCTGGAAGAAAAATACCAGCTGACAGAAGGGCTTAAGGGAATGGAACTGCTGATGGAGACCGCCAGGAACCGACAGTGTGTCGGAAAGGGAGGCCAACTGGATACGGAAAAAGCGGCCAGGCTCCTGCTGGATGATTTCCGAGACGGAAGACTGGGAAGGATCACACTGGAATATCCAGACGAAATGTGGTAGAATCGAAAAAGATTCAGGAAAGGGACGGAAAAAGATTATGGCAAGACGCAGACGGAAAGGCCAGTCGGGGAGTGTTTTGAAAGAGCTTTTTGGCTGGATCGTATACATACTGATCATTGCGGGACTCAGCTTCCTGATCATTACTTATGTGGGGCAGAGGACGCGCGTAAGCGGTTCTTCTATGGAGACAACGCTGAGTGATGGGGATAATCTGATCGTGGATAAGATTTCTTATCGATTCCAGGATCCCCGCCGCTATGATATCGTTGTATTTCCCTACCGTTATGAGGAAAATACTTACTATATTAAAAGGATCATCGGGCTGCCGGGAGAGACGGTCCAAGTATCCGGAGGTTATGTTTATATCAATGGAGAACAGCTGACCAGCGACATTTACGGGCTGGAGCCAATGGAAACGGCTGGAGAGGCGGCGGAACCGATCACCTTGGGAGAAAATGAATATTTTGTGCTGGGCGATAACCGGAACCACAGCTCAGACAGCCGGGATCCAAGCGTTGGCGTGCTGAAGAGGAACGAACTGGTTGGAAAAGCCTGGGTACGAATCTATCCGTTTGACAAGATGGGAGTCATCAAGCATGAATAAACGGGAAGAAGAGCGGAAACGGCGGCAGCGGGAGAAACTCGAAAAAGAATTGGAGCGTCTGGCCGCCATGAGCGTTTATGAAAAGGAATATGAAGAGGCTTCCTATATCTGCGGGATTGACGAAGCGGGAAGAGGCCCCTTGGCCGGTCCGGTGGTTGCGGGAGCTGTGATTCTGCCTAAAGATGAGACGATCCTGTATCTCAATGATTCCAAGAAGCTGTCACCTAAGAAAAGGGACAGTCTTTATGATGAGATTATGGAAAAGGCGGTGGCCGTGGGGATTGGAATGGCCTCCCCGGCAAGGATCGATGAGATCAATATCCTTCAGGCTACTTATGAGGCTATGCGGGAGGCGGTGGGGAAGCTGGCTGTGAACCCGGACATCCTGCTTAACGACGCGGTTACGATACCGGGCGTGGAGATCCCTCAGGTACCGATCATAAAGGGAGATGCGAAAAGTATCTCCATTGCGGCGGCCAGTATTGTGGCAAAAGTGACCAGAGACAGGCTGATGGAAGAGTATGATCAGGTTCTTCCAGGATATGGATTCGCAAAGCATAAAGGATATGGCACGAAGGAGCATATTCAGGCGCTGAAAAACCTGGGGCCGACTCCGATCCACCGGCAGAGCTTTATCGAGAACTTTGTGCGCCGGTAAAGTGGAGAAGAGACTGTGTATGAGACAAAACAAACGAGAAACAGGCAGGTTCTATGAGCAGAAAGCGGCTGCCTGTCTAAAGCGCCGGGGTTATGAAATCCTGGAGATAAATTACCGCAGCAGGCAGGGAGAGATCGATCTGATCGCAAAAGATGGAGAAACTTTGGTATTTGTGGAAGTTAAGTTTCGTTTCCGGACAGGAAGCGGTCATCCTTCTGAGGCGGTGGATCAAAAGAAGCAAAAGAGAATCTCCCGGTGCGCCCTCCATTATCTCACAAGCAGGAATCTGACGGATGTGCCGTGCCGGTTTGACGTGGTGTGCATATGCGGGGAAGAGGGAGAGCCGCTGCTTTACCAGAACGCATTTGATTATCAAGAGTAAAAGAGGAAACAATCTATGCAATTAGGATTGGTTTATAAAAATCAGGAAATAATTCTAGAAGAAAGAGAAGCCTTTGGAGTTCCCTATCTGGCCTATCCCCTGCTGGAACAGACTGGAATCGTACGGCATGGATTTTCCACCAGGCTTGGCGGCGTAAGCCAGGGACCCTGGGCGTCCATGAACCTGAGCAGTACCAGGGGAGATGACCCGGAAGCGGTGGAGGAGAATAAGCGGCGGATGGCCAAAGCCCTGGGAGTGAGGCCAGAGGACATGACCTATACCCATCAGACCCACACCACAAATGTGGCGGTGGTGAAAGAAGAAGACAGAGGGACTCGATTCATGGAAACAGATGGAATGGTCACTAACGTACCGGGCATCTGTCTGGTCACTTTCTATGCGGACTGCGTGCCGCTGTATTTTGTGGATCCGGTGAAAAAAGCCATTGGTCTTAGCCATTCGGGATGGCGGGGGACCGTGGGAAAGATAGGCAGGGAGACGGTAGAACAGATGCGGGAGGCATACGGAAGCGATCCCAAAGATATAGTAGCCGCGATCGGACCTTCGATCTGCCAGGACTGCTATGAAGTCAGTGAAGACGTGATATCAGAATTCCAGAAAGCATTTGCCAAAAAGATTTGGGACCGGCTGTTCTACCGGAAAGGGAATGGAAAGTATCAATTGAATCTGTGGGCGGCCAACGAGGCGGTGCTGATGGAAGCCGGAATTCCAAAAGAACAGATCGCGGTGACTAATCTGTGTACCCATTGCAACCCGAAGATCTTGTTTTCTCACCGGGCACAAGGGGAGAAAAGAGGAAATTTAAGCGCGTTTCTTGCGTTAAAGGAGTAAAAATGCTGACATTATTAGCAAGTGCGGAAGAAAATAATTTGGAACTGGCAGAAGGGACGGAGACGGTAAAGGAAGCCGCGGAAAGTGTGGGTCAGATTCCAGGCTTTATCCAGGACCAGCTTCCTTCCTTGATTCAGTTTGGGCTCAAAGTGGTTTTTGCCCTGGTAGTCTTTTTTATAGGAAGATTTTTGATCCAGTGGCTGCGCAAAGTAGTGCGGAAATCCCTGGAGCGTTCTAAGGCAGACCAGGGAGTGCGGCAGTTTGTAGATTCCCTGTTGAAATTCGTGCTTTATATCCTGCTGCTTTTTTCCATCGCGACAAACTTTGGACTGGATACGGCCACTGTGGCGGCTGCTGTGGCATCCTGCGGGGTAGCCATCGGTCTTGCCCTGCAGGGAAGCCTTTCTAACTTCGCGGGCGGCGTGCTGATCCTGATCTTAAAGCCGTTTGAGGTAGGGGATTATATCATCGAGGATACGAACAAGAACGAAGGAACTGTCAAGGAAATCCAGATCTTCTATACGAAGCTGAGCACTATTGACAACAAGACGATCGTGATTCCCAACGGAATCCTGACCAACAACAGTCTGACCAATGCTACGGCAAAAGAAGAACGCCGGCTGGATTTGAAAGTAGACATTTCCTATGAGGCCGATCTGAAGAAGGCCAAGATGCTGGTCGAACAGCTTCTGATGGAAGACGCGAGCATTTTGAAAGAAGAAGATGTCAGCGTATTTGTGGACAGCTTGGGAGAGAGCGCCGTGGTCCTTGGAGCTAGAGCCTGGGTGAAAAACGAAGAATTCTGGCCCGCCCGGTGGCGGCTGCTGGAGAAGATCAAGCTCACCTTCGATGAAAACGGGATTGAGATACCTTACCGGCAGGTGGTTGTGCATACAGCGGATTGAAAGTTAATTGGGGACGTAGTATTTTTGCATTTTACTACGTCCCCAATTGACTTTTGCCCTGTACCAAAATGGCGAAGGGGGTGTACCTAAATAGACATGACATGTTTGACATGGAAAATTCTAAATGGTATAATTAATAAGACATATACAATTTGCATAAGATTTTGACTAAAGAGGCTATCAATCTCCCAAATGTGCTGAATTTTTGTGGGGGGGGGTAGTCTTTTTATATCACGGAAGAGAGGATCTGTCTTTTTTTGAAGGCGGAGAGTTTAGGAGTATCCGGTTGGAGAGTGAAACCGGATGCAAGAATTGGTCAGAAACAGACCTGTTGAAAATTATCATAGAAAGAGGAGGGCAACGTATGAAGAGAGGGAAACCATGGACAAGATTTCTTGCGATCCTTCTGGCGGCAGCTATGCTGATAACAAGTCAAAGCATGGCATCTGCGGCAGACACTGTACAAAGTTTGTTTGAGGAAGGAGCGGCTGGAGAGAATGATTCTGGCAAAGAGGCTCAGCCATCCGGTCAGGAAGCGGAGGCATCAGATACGGAGTCTGCCGGAACGGATAGTTCTGGAGCAGATACAGATTCTGGCCAGGATAAAAATAAGGGAACTTCGTCGGCCGGCGAGACAAAAGACAATGGAGGAACACGGGAAAATGGAAGCCAGACGCCGAAGACCGATACAGACTCCAACGAGGGGCGGAAACAAAACGATTCTGCCAGTGAAACAGATCAGGAGAAGACGCTTACCGATCAGGAAAGCGGCGTGAAACTGGTCTATTTGTCGAGTCAGCTTCCGGAGAATGTGAAGCTTGAGGCAGAAGAGAAGAAGGCAGAGGAAAAGGATTACCCGGAGGCGGCAGAGAAAACCATCACGGACAAGCTTGCCCAAGAAGGCCTCATGCTGGACCGGATCGCTTTTTATGATATTGACCTGGGAGGAAGCCAGCCGGATGGGAAAATTGAAGTGAAACTCCCTGTGCCGGAGGACTGGAGCGGCCAGCTTCATGCCTGGTATATTGATGATAACGGATTAGTCACTTATATGGAAAGGGAGGCTGAGGATACAGAAGGATATTATACTTTCCTGACGGATCACTTCAGCCTGTACGCGGTGAGCGTAAGCGAGCCGAAGAAGGAAGAGTCAGATAATAAGATAGAAGAAACACAGCCGGGGGGTGAACCCAAGGTTCTGCGGATTGGAGAGGATAAAGCCGCAGACTTTGCTTCTGTAGAAGAAATGGCAGAAGCATACTACGGGAAGAATGCGACCAACCCGCAGACCGTAGGAAGTGTTACCATCAGCACATCTCATACGGGAGAAACAGTGATGGCCGGGGATGAACTCAGCTTCACGCTGTCTTATACCATGAATCCGGCTCCTCTCTATAATTATGTAGAGCAGACCAAGCCGCTCTTTGATACCTACGACAATACCACGATCCGATTCAAGCTGCCGGACGGCATGAAACTGGTAGAAGAAGACAAGATTGCCGGCGCATCGGCTTCCTATGACGAAGAGACCGGGGAGTGGGTCTTTACACTGGATAATACTGCGATCGATGCCGGCGCGTCCAGCACTGGGTCTTTCAGCATCCGTGTGCTGGTGGATAAGAACGGAGCGCTTGAGATCGGGAAAAAATTTGACTTTGATATTCAGAACAACCTGTCCATGACGACAAAATTTACCGTATATGATAAGACAGACAGCGGGAATCCCGTAAAGGTAAAGGAATACCCGCAGACCAATCAGACGATCACACAGAGTCTTCCCACTCTTACATCTGTGAGTCCGGATCAGTGGGGGCTGTCGAAAAATCATGTAAGCAATATCGTCACGGAAGACAAGAAAACCGTCACCGTGCGGTGGGAGCTGGCCTTTGGCCTTCGCACTGCCGAAGGTGATGATATGGTGACTAATGAGGCTTCCTATTACCAAGCCCACGGACGCGCGCCCTTCCAAGATGGAAAGATTACCCTTGGCGAGGTTCTGGCAGTAGACGGGAAGGAGGATCTCCAGCCAAAATCGATTACGATCACGGAACAGTTTGGAAGTAACAAGACATATTCTGTTGTCAATGGTGAGGCAGAAGTAAATACTGATACCTGCGGCGCTCATCAGGTAACCGGAATTGACGGGAACGCGCCTTATTATTCGGAGTACTATGTAGATGTTGTCTATGATTACCAGGAGTTTATCAAAGACTATGAAGAGACAGGCAGCGACCAGATTCCAGTGACGAATACGGCAAAGGCGACCTATCAGCTGAAAGGTGCAGAGTCTCCGGTGACAGTGGAAGATACAGCCAATACAGCGATCGGTGAGAGAACCAGGCCTGCGGAATTGGTCATCGAGAAATGGATCCAGGATTATGACAGCGCCGGTTCCCGGCTGTACGCAGAAGGAGAAGACTGGGCTCCAGTGTCCGGGCCTGCGGAGTTTGCTGTAACAACAACGGATGGAACTGCGGCGGTTCTCTATACGAAGAATGCGGACGGCACATATACGCAGCTGGATAGCAATAAGGTGTCTATTGATCCTGCCGCTGCAGGAGAAGACGGGAAAGTGACCGTCTATCTGGATGCGGGAGAGTATCAGGTAACAGAAGAAAAAGCGCCTGTGAAAACAGAATGTCAGACAGAACCGCAGGATGTGGAGATCGCAGAAGGAGGAACCAAGACCGTTTCCTTTACCAATAAGGAATTGCTGGGAGGCGTGCTGATCCATAAAGAAGGCCATAAGGATGCTGACAACCAGGACCTTCCGGGAGCGGTATTTGGACTCTACTTAGATGAAGACTGCAATGAAGAAGTAGCGAGAGGAGAGACAAACAGCAGCGGCAATCTCCAGTTTGACCGCTTGGTTCCGGGAACTTACTATGTAAAGGAAATAGAAGCGCCGGAGGGATATCTGCCGGATACAGCCGTATATAAAGTGGAGGTAAAAGCGAACCAGGTAGATGACAGCCTTAATAATCTTGTCAACGAATATAACCTGGCTCATCTGCAGCTGCAGAAAATGTACCAATGGTTTTCTACAGGTGAAAAACGTAATGTAGATACAACCAATTATCAGGAGTTTGCCGGCTGCTTTACCCTGCAGCAGAGTACAGATGGAGAACACTGGACTGCAGTGGAAGGCGCAGAAAATATGGGGCTTACACAGAACGGGAATCTGATGAAAACAGATTTCCCGGTTTACCAGGTGAGCGAGGATGGGACAAAAACACCAATCCGGTATCGGTTCCGAGAAGTGCTGCCGGAGAACTGGCATGGAGATGGAGAGCAGAAAGAAGGGGAGGACCTTGTTCTCTATTCCGAGGAAGTAACCCTGGAAGATGTGATCGGAAATTCCAGCGCTGACCCCAAGACTGTGGAGATGGTGAACAGCCGCAACGGCGACCTGGAACTGACCAAGGAGTATGTCAGGGTCAATCCTATGGGAGAGCAGACCACAACGCCTGCTGGTGAGGAGGACGCAACCTTTGACCTTTATAAACAGGTGGAGGGTGAAGATACATATGAGCGCGTTGGTACCTATCAGACAGATGCCTCCGGAAAGATCCAGGCTACGAACCTTCCAGGAGAAGAAGTCGGCAGGACGATCAACTATTACTGGGTAGAGGTGTCAGACGGCGACGGCGAATATCTTCTGGAAAAAGAAGAGGGAAATGGAAATAACGCCCAGGTGACGACGATAACAGTAGGCGGACAGTCTATGGAGGCGGTAGGTCCCTTCTACTTCCGGCCCAAGACAGCTGATGAAACCATCAGCATTTCCCAGGATATCACCGTTCAGAATGTAGAGCAGAAGGTTCCGGTACGGATCAAGAAGATCGACACCCTGACAGGGGAATGGATGGATGGCGCGCGGATCACCATCAGCCGGGAGGAGGCAGATGGGGAAAACACAGTTGTATATGATAACGTAGCAGTTCCGTCCGCCGGTTATCTGGCTATCCTGGAGGCAGGGCATAAGTATGTTGTAGAAGAGACTACCGTTCCGGACCATTATACCTGTGTGAATGAAGGCGAACTTACAATTGACTTAACAAATATAAAGGTAACGGGAGCAGGAGTGCCAGACTATCCTGATCTTACCGTTAAGAATAAACCGGATCCTTCTATTACCATCGATAAGATACTCAGGAAAGCAGACGACAGTGAATCGGACCTGGATGGCACACAGTTTGAAGTCTATAAAAAAGAGGGAGAGCAGTTTACTCCGGTAACGGATGAAGAGGGAAACACCCTGATCCTGGAAGCTGGAAGCAGTCTCTATCTGGAGGAAGCCGGCCAATATTATCTCCATGAAAAAGTGACGGATGCGATGCAGGTGCTGAGTCCGGATACATACCCGGATCTTTACAACTCGTATCAGCATGAGATAGCAGACGGCGAATTCTTCTTTGGCCCCTATACGGTGGAGGATCAGGAAGCGACCCAGAACCTTGGCGATATCATCAATGTATCCAGTCTGGGCGGCCTGACGGTGAAAAAGGCGGATAAAGAAGGTGCTGCACTGGACGGCGCAACGATCGAAGTATATCATCTGGATGCCCAGAATCAGAAAGTAATTGATAGAACCGGTACGACGCCGGACAATGGCACATTGACGTTCCAGGATCTGCCAATCTATGGATCTGACGGTAAAAAGATTACTTACTATATCCATGAGACCAAAGCGCCGAGCGGGTATTATGGAACCTCCACAGAGCTGACCACCACCCTGAATCCGGGAGAGATCATCACCACTGTGGACGGGGCGAAAGATGGAGAAGAACTGGCTCTGGTGAACAACCGTTATCAGAGCTTTACCGTGAATAAGGTGTACTACAACGTGTGGGAGCACGCCTTCACAAATGAAGAGATTCCGCTGGAAGGGACTACCATTGCCCTGTATAAAAAAGGAACAGACGGCAATTACCATTGGGAGAGAAATGGTGTGACAGACAGCCTGGGACGGGTGATTTTCAGCAACCTGACTGATGAAGACGGAGACGAGTACATAGCCGTGGAGGTAGATATCCCTCAGAGCGCTAAGGACGAGTATGTCTATCCCCAGGGGAACAAAGCATATCTTCCGGATCCGGCGACTGACGAGTCTGTACGTACGCTGACGGAGGGGCAACTGGATACATACAACTGTGTGCGTCCGGACGGACAGAATCAGGCCAAGATGGTCAATGAGATTGGATGGACCCAGCTTCGGATCTATAAATATATGATGCGCAGAGTGGATGAAGGAAATCCGGAATCCCCGGAAGAAAGAGAAGTTGCAGCCAATTACTGCCAGTTCCAGCTGTATCAGCAGATCGTACCGGAAGGCGCAGGCATAGAGCTTGCCTTTGACGAGGATAACTGTACGCTGATCGGCGAGTACAGCAGCGGCACCTTTATCGGAGCGGATGGAGAACCGGTGGACGGCAAGTTTGCCACGGACATTCTGGATGTGGCGGACAACATTGTCTACTGGCTGGTAGAGACACAGGCAGGGCCGGGCGCTGAGATCATTCCTGAGAATCAGTACATTCTGATCACCAGAGAAAAAGGTGCGGTCGAATATACCAACAACTCCAATGGCGGAGTCTCCAAAGAAGTATGGACCTATCCGGACAATGCTTACGGAGAATACGATCTTGAGAACAATGCAACTTACGGTGAAGGAACGGACTACTATGCTTCCGTCCGCCTGCAGAAATGGGCCGGAGCCTATGACGAAGACGGGGATAAGATCAAGGACAGCTACGAGCCGCTTGGAAATGCCAGCTATGAACTTTGGGTCGCAAATGAGGCCGGGGATCTGCTGGAAAAAGTGGATGACATTACGGTAGGTCTGGAGAGTGACATTGAAACCGGTGACAGGTCCGCTATGGGTATGTCCAAGGCTCTCTGGTATGACAATGAGGACGAAGAAAACGGGTTTGCGAAATATGACGACCTGGAAGCAGAGGGCAATGCGGACGATATTACCTGGCAGGATGCAGAAAAGAACTGCTACTATGTGAGAATGGCCCTGCGGGAGAGCTATGTGCCCTACGGCTATCAGATCGACGCGGCGCCCCACTATATGATCGTTCGCTTTACACCTACAGGAACAGGCATGACCTACAACGACGCCTATTTTGTCACAGATAATAAGGAGCAGGTTCCTCTGGCGGATGAACAGACAGGAATCGCGTGGCCTGGCAGATTTACGGTTGGAGGGAAGACGACAGATTATGGAGCGGCAGGGGGAGACCTTTACCGTCTGGTGAACTGGCCTCTCACCAACTTCTCTGTGACCGTGCAGAAATACGGTTATGAGCCGGGAGTGGATGCGCCCTTTAGTAAGACGGCAGAGCAGCTGGACGCCTGGTTTGAGGACGGACATACCGGCAGAGTACCCCTGGAAGGCGTGACCATGAAGCTGCAGCGCTATGACGGCGGCGCAGGCGGGACCAATACCTGGAGAGATTATGATTATGAGACGGAGCAGTGGGGGACGAGGACCTTTACCACCAACAGCGCGGGAGCTTATACCTTCCCTAAAGGGCTGGATATCGGCCAGTACCGGATCGTAGAGACCGCCATGCCGGCAGGATCCGACTATGAGATACTCTATGACGGGAAAAATGTAGGAGGAACAGAGGCATACCGGTATTTCCAGGTGACTTCAGAAAGTCTGGTGGTTTCCATGTATAATCCGGAGAAAGTGTCTCTGACTCTTAAAAAGACGGATACAGGAAGCAACCCTGCAGACGCGGCCTTTACCCTGACTGTGCCGAGAGCGGAAAAAGCGCTTTACACGGCAGCAACAGTAGGCGGGACGGCGGTCTTCTCTCATATCAACTCCGGTACCTATTACCTGGGCGAGAGCAGCGCGACCATGGACACCAGCTATTTTACGCAATATATAAAACAAAACTATCCTAACCTGGAAGACTTTATAGATCCTGATAAGGGAGTGACTTTTGGCTATACCAAAGCGGCCGGCGGGGAGTCTGGAGATATTGTGATCTCCGGTGTCCAGAATCTGGAAAGTGAACCCTACAAACTGGATGGCATACTGACCATCCAGAACCCAGATCTGGTGTCCCTGGAGATCAGCAAGGTGGATGCGGAGACAAGCGCTTCCCTTGACGGAGCAGTCTTCGAGGTATATTATCAGGCATTTGACTCCTTCAGCGGTACGCACACGGTGCAGGATATGAAAGACAACGCCAACCGGACGCTGGTGGGTACGTATACATCGAAGAGCGGCAAGATCAGCCTTACCGGGCAGAAGCCGGGTGTCTACTACATTGTAGAGACTACGCCTCGGGCGGGATATGAACTGGCGGAGGATCCAGATCAGATCATCGCCCTGACCGGCGGCATGGCTGTTACAGTTGACGGAGCAGATAAAACTTATGACGGTGATGGAGACGCTGTGATCACCTTTGAGAATAAAAAGCTGGCTTCCATCTCTGTGACTAAGAAGGTAGATCCGGGAGAGTTCACAGAAGGACCGGACAGCTACAGCGCCGTCTTCCAGCTGTATGACAGTGAGAATGGCACGTCACCGGTACAGACCGATACAGCTACCAATGCGGAAAATGCGGAATTTACCGGCTTGAAGCAGGACACGACCTATTACCTGGCAGAGCAGGAAAGCGCAGAATATGTGCTGGAGTCCGTAAAGGTAGATGGAGAAGAAGTAGAACCAAAGAACGGCCGCTATGCCATCACTCCAACGACGGGACAGTCTGCCGTGGAAGTAGAAGTGACCAATACCTGGCTGTACGCCCAGGCAACAGTGCTGAAGGTGGACGGCAGCAACGGGAATCCTCTGACCGGCGCGGCGTTCGTTCTGGAAGAACAGAATCTGGATGCGGAAGGTCATCCGATTTTGGACGAAGAAGACAATCCAACATGGAAAGAAGTAGCGGAAGACAGAGTGACCTGGACCAAAGGCGAAGACGGGACCTATACGGTGAAGGTCCGGCTGGAGGGAAAGGATCCGGCACAGTACCGGATCCGTGAAATCCTGGCGCCCGGCGGCTACCTGGTAGACCAGGAGCCTATTGAAATAACGCTGGAGCCCGGGAAAGTGCTGGCCTGCGATGCGGACGGCTGGCAGGCAGGCAGTTCGGATGAGGAGCTGCGGGCGAAGCTGATCGTGCCGAACTACAACGGCGTTACGATACAGATCCATAAATACGGCAATATGCATGGCGCCGATAATACGCCCGATCAAAGCGGCGTGACTTTCCGGATGTACACCTTTGATGAGGCGACAAAGGAATGGCGGCACATGGGTTCCCAGATGACAAATGCAGAGGGAATTGCCGCTTTTACCGTGGCGGCAGGCTATCAGTACGCCGTTTCCGAGGAGGCTGTGCCAGGCGGTTATGCGGGACTGGAGGGCATCTGGACGCAGACGGGAAGTAAGATCACAAAGACAGAGACCGTGGATGGGGACACACCCAATCCGCAGACGATCTATATCCTGGATACAGAGAGCCTGTTGGCTGGAAATACCTATACTTACAGCGCTTATAACATCCCGCTGGTAGAACTGGAAGTGCAGAAAAAAGATGCGGGAGGCAATACAGAGCTGGTGCCCAAAGCCCGGGTATCTGTCTATGAGGTGCCGGATGGGACAGAGACCGAGCTGACCCAGGAGGAAGTGAACGGCTTTAAGAAGCCCGAGAATCTGGTAGACACTGTGAATACCACCAAAGAAGGAACCGGCTATTCCTATATGGACGGCATTTCTGTGGTTCCAGGCAAGACTTATCTGGTGGTGGAGGATGAAGTGACCGGTACCTCCGGTTATGAGACGATGATCCTGGATGACCGCCGGGTAGTGTGGTACCAGGTGGTGAAGATTCCAGAAGGAACCATGAATAAGCAGACGGTTACTCTGGAAAACGTGCTGGGAGCCGCAGAGGTGGCCATTGAAAAGAATAGTGCCAGCCAATCTTCAGACGACAGCTTGTTTGAACAGGGGTCTGAGATCGTCTATACTCTGTCGCCGAAGGTAACAAACACCTATGCGCTGGATGGATTTACTCTGACAGACAAGGGGCTTGAGGGTTACCATGGAACGGGGAGCACGCAGACCGGCCTGGCCTTTGATACCTATTTGAAGGATCAGTATACCATCAGCCAGGTGCGTCTGGGACAGGCCAGCCATGAGACTAGGAATTATGAAGCGGCAGACGGCCAGCCAGAGGCCGGCGTGATCAGCGCCAAAGTGACGTTCATTGATTTTAATGGCGGAGAGCATGCGACAGAGGCGGTCACGGTGTCCTTCGGAGAGCAGGTAGTACAGGCCCCGGCAGATGAAGGGGTGAAATACGCTCAGGTGAAAGTGGAGTACTATTCCGACGGATTCCAAACGCTGACCGGCTATAAGCTGGGCCAGAACTTTAATCCCGGAGATGTGCAGGTAACGATAGAACTGGATCAGCAGCAGGGCGGCGCCAATCGTCAGTCTCTGGACCGGGTGGTCAATACGGCCGGGGCGGAGATCGCCTATACCCCATGGAGCGCGGCAGGCGTGAAAGAAGCACAGACTACAGATTCTGCGGAAGATGAGGCAGACAACACCTTCTGGCAGCAGGAAGTACCGACGGTGTCTGTGGAAAAAAAGGCGGATGCCGACACAGTCAACTTAAATAACGGAACCGTGGATTATACGCTGACACTGAAGAATGAGTCAACCAATGGAGAAGCCCTGGAGAATCCGATCCTGATTGACCTTCTGCCGGAAGGTGTGGTTGTGGATACGGACGCAAAATACGCAGAAATCACAGGAGGCAATCCATCCGGGCTGTCGATCAGTGAGGATACAGTGATGCCGGTGGCGGAGACCAATGCTATCGTGCTGTATCTCAATGGGAATCTTGAGGCAGGAGAGGATGTAGAGGTCCAGATCCACGCAACAGTTACCAACGCGGCGGCCAGGTATGGAACTCAGCTGACGAATTACGTATTTGCCACCAGCGACGAGCCGGGGATCCGGAGCGATGAGAATCCAAACGCGGCTTCCTTCAAGGACAGCACCGGCGCATGGGCCGGAGAGCTTACCAATGTAGCTGTTTCTCTTCAGGCGGACCAGGATAAGGCGGAAGCGCTCAAGAACGCTCTGGGGACAGAAGGACCGGGAGCCGTGGGGAATTACGGCTACATCGGAGCGCTGGCGGAGATTGGCTGGAACAGCAGCTCGGCTATGACTCTGGTGAAGGAAAATAAGGGAGACCGGGACAGCGATTACAGCTCCAGCCGGCTGGCACGGGCGACCAACGGCGGCGCCATTGATTACCGGCTGACGATGAACAATACTTCCAGTACAGAAAACCGTCTGAATCTGACGGTGATGGATCTTCTGCCCCAGGAGGGCGACCTGGTAAGCGGCGGTACGGGGCGCTACAGTGTCTGGCCGGCTTATCTGACAGGAAACATCCAAGTGATGCTGGGAGACCGCACGCTTACCCAAGGGCAATATAAGGTCTACTATTATACCGGTGATATTCCAACCGGAGTGAGCCAGCCTGGGGAGGAGGAAACCGACATCGACAAGTTCTTCCAAGCGGTGAAAGAGGCGCAAACTGGCTGCCCGGAAGGCTGGACAGAAGCTAGACCGGCCGATACGGACATCAAGGCATTTATCGTGGCAGTGGATAAAACGCAGATTCTGGAGGCCACGGAAAGCCTGGTGGTAGAATATCAGACCAAAGTGACGGATGAAGAGGGCGGGAAATATACGCCGGAAGAGCTGGAGGATATCTCCTATCTGAACGCGGTCAATAACTTCCAGTGCTACTATGACAGCTATCCGGTAACAGGATCAATAGATGATGCGAAGCCCGCGGATCAGCCTCTGGAATCCAACAGCGTTTCCGCCACCATTGTACCAAATCCGGTAAAGGTGGGCGGACATGTCTGGATCGATGCCGACGGCGATGGAATAAGAGAAGATGCCTTTGGGACTTATTCCGACTATAAGATCGTCCAGGATATGCTGGACAAGATTGAAATCCGGCTCCATACCTACCGGAACAAGACGCCGGGCCTGAATACCACTGCCTACGGAGAACCGCGCCAGTATAATCAGGGAAGCGGTGATGCGGGCTGGTATCAGGATCCCAATTATGTATTCGATAACCTGGACGCCGGCCTGATGGTGGATGCCAATCTGGCTTATGATGAGGACGGAGAACTGCAGGTACAGCACCTGAAAGGAGATGAACCAAGTACTTATATCCTTTCCGCCTCCTTGCCAAGCGCGATCGTCGGAAAATTCGGGCTGACCGATATGCTGGGAAGCAAAAAGTCTGTGAAACCGGGAGAGATCCCGAGTGATGAGCAGACTGACAGCAACTATTCTTATAATGATGAGAGCCAGCGGAACCTGTCCGAGCGGTTCTACCTGTGGGCTACAGATGTGACCCAGGAGGGCAACTGGGACAATACCAAGGACATAGGGCTTGTACTTTACCGGGATCTGGAGATCACCAAGCAGTCGGAACTGCCTGCCGCGGATCCGGTGGACGATGCGGAATTTGAAATCTACGGTTATTTTGATGAAGGAGAAGGGGCAACCGCGGATCTGTCTAAGATGAAACCTATATATTCCGGGAAGACAGAAAACGGCAAGATCACGGTTCCTAACCTGCTGTGGTTCAAAGAATATGTGATCGTGGAGAAAACGGCGGCTCCCGGCTATGAACTTGATGGAGCGGAAGCGGAAGGAAGCGAGAATATTGAGAAACTGGGCGAGGGCAAGTGGCTTCTGGAGATTCCGGATACTGAGAGTATGGTTCGGACTGAGGAAGTGACCATCACCAACGTTCGGGAGACAGAAGTCAAGCTGGAGGCCTCCAAGATCTTGACTGGGAAAACACTTGCGGCAGGTCAATTCCAGTTTGAACTGCTGGCAGAGGACGGCCGGACTGTACTGCAAAGCAAAGTATTCAATGACCAGGACGGGAAGGTGACCTTTGCTGATCAGACTATTCAGGGGACAGGCACCCATACGTTCTATATTAAGGAGACCATTCCAGAGGCGGCTTTGGAGAACGGGAATAAGCTGAACGGCATCACTTATGATGATACCACCTACCGTGTGGAGGTGACGACAGCCTGGAATTCGGATGAACAGAAGCTGGAAGTAACAGGGATTCAGTATTTCGCGGACAACAGTCAGACGGAAAGCCAGGAGGGGGCGGTCTTTGAAAATGTTTATGACGCCAGCGGCTCCTGGACGCCGGAGGGAACCAAGACACTGACCGGCCGGGATATGACTGCGGGAGATACCTATACCTTTACCGTGAAGGAAGGGGATACCGTAGTCGGGACCGGACGGGCAGCCGGACCGTCCAGCGCCGATAAGCCGGCAAATATCACCTTTGATCCAATCCCGTATACCCTGGAGGATGTGGGCGAACATACCTATACGATCACGGAAGATAAGGGAAGAACAACCGAAAATGGAGTGACCTTTACCGACAGATCGTTTACTGTCACGGTAAATGTGACAGACGATGGCGACGGAACCATGACGGCGGATCCCACATATCCGGATGGCGGCGTGGCATTTACGAATGAATATGTGCCGGAACCGATTGATTATGCGCCGGCTGTAGAGAAGACTCTGACCGGACATAAGCTGCCGGCTGTAGAGACAAAGGAGTTTACCTTTACCCTGACGGCAGACCAAGATAATCCGGCGGGAGCAGCCCTGCCCGCGGACACAACGCTGACCATTCCGATCAGCGGTAAGACTACTGATGCGGCGGTGACAGCACCAGACGCATTTGGCAGCATTACATTCAGCAAAGCCGGAACTTACAGCTTTACTATCGAAGAGACAGCCGGATCAGAAAGCTATTATAGCTACGATGCAGCGAAGTGGACGCTGACGGTAGTGGTCAGCGATGACGGGCTGGGGCATCTGTCCAGGACCGTCTCCTATAAGAGTGACCAAGAAGAAACCATGGCAAATACGGATGCGGCGAAGTTCAGCAACGAGTATCATCCTAATCCGACGACTGCTAAGCTTACCGTATCCAAGGTGGTAGAGGGCCAGGAGCTGCCGGATGATTCGGACTATAAGACCTTTACCTTTACCCAGAGCATGTCATCACCGAATGTAGATGGCGTGACCATGCCGGAGAACAATACGGCCACGGTGACGGTGGAGAAGACCGGAGAGGCGAAAACCGCAGACTTTAAAGACATCACCTTTACAAAAGCCGGTACCTATGTGTTCCGGATCACGGAGGATACCGAGAGTCTGCCGGAAGGATACGACAAAGACCGGGTACCGGAAAGAAGAGCCCAAGTTGTAGTAGTAGATGACAACGGCGCCCTAAAGGTAGATAGTATTATTTACTATCTGACAGAACCGGGAACTCCGGACGAGACAGAGGGTGCTTCGGATTTTACAAACTACTATGACACGGCAGATACCGGATTTGCGCCGAAGGTGACAAAGAAACTGATCGGCGATATGCCGCAGAGCAAGACCTTTACTTTTATCTTGACGGCAGATGAGAAGAATCCGGAGGGAGCGACCCTGCCGAACCCGGCAAAGACCCAGGTGACGTATACAAACCGAATTGGTGATGCGGATGCAAGTTTCGGGCAGATTACCTTTGAAAGAGCCGGAACCTTTACATTTACGATCGCAGAGCAGCAAGGGACAGCAGACGACGGCTATACCTATGATCCATTGGAGTGGACTCTGACGGTGAATGTGGAAGATGAAGGCGGGATGCTGCGGGTGAAGAGTTTCTCCTACGCAAAAGATGGAAACCTTGTGTCTGGAGCGGAAGCGGCTGCATTTGAAAACAGCTATAAAGTGAAGCCGACAGAGTACACGCCGGAAGTGACCAAGGCCATGACCGGAGCAGACCGGCCGGGAGAAAAGACATTTGATTTCACTTTGACGCCGGGAGCAAATAATCCGACGGATGGGGCCGTGATCGAAAATGGGGACACCTCAGCAAGTATCACTGTTCCAAAAGATACGCCAGTGAATGAAGAGGTAGGAACGGCAGAGAATGGATTTGGCAAGATCATCTTTAAGAAAGCCGGAACCTACACCTTTGATATCCGGGAGACGATTCCAGACGGAGCAAAAACGAATGGCAACAAACTGGACGGCGTGACCTATGACGGCAGCAGATGGACATTAACAGTGGTGGTTGCGGATCACAATAGTAAGCTGAAGGTAGAGAGCCATACCTATACGAAGGCCGGCGGAACCAGCAATATAGAGGCGGCGAAGTTTGTCAACGGCTATGAAGTGAAGCCGACAGAATTTACACCGGATGTCCGCAAGACCGTGACCGGAGAGATCCGGCCGGAGGAACAGACCTTTACCTTTACTTTGACTGCTGGAGAACATAATCCGGATGGCGGAGCTGCATTTACAGACGGACAGGCGGCGGTAACCATTCCGGCCGGCGGAACGACAGAGGGAAGCCTGGTGGCGCCGGACAAGGATCCGTTTGGTGTGATCACGTTCACCAAGGCTGGAACCTATACCTTTACCATTACAGAAACAAATGAGGGCAAACAGGGTTATACCTATGACGATTCATGGACGCTGACCGTAGTGGTCAGGGATGAGAAGGGACAGCTGGTGGTAGATAAGGCTCAGACAAAGTATGAGCAGACCGGCGAGACAGACCTGACGGACTATGCACTGTTCACCAACCACTATGAGGTGGATCCCATCGGATATGCACCGAAGGTGAAGAAGACAGTAGGCGGGAACGTGCCGGCAGGAAAAGACGCTGACTTCCGGTTTGAGCTGAAGCTTACAAAAGCGGAGCCGGCAGACGGCCTGAAGCTGAACGGCGCGGTTATGACGGACCAGGATGTGCTGGAGACCGAGGTGACGGGAGAAAATACCGGAACCTTTGATGAGATCACGTTCACCAGAGCCGGAACCTATAGCTTCCAGATTACCGAGGTGACAGGAGAAGACACGGAAGGCTACAGCTACGATGACCATATCTGGACCCTGGAAGTGAAAGTAAAAGACAGGGGCGGCAAGCTGGACATCGAAAGCAAGACTTACACGCAGACCGAGAAAGGGAAACCTACCGGAGTTACCAGTGAGGATCAGGCGGAATTTACCAACACCTACGATCCGAAGGAGACCACTTATACCCCGCAGATCCGCAAGGAGATCACGGGAGACCGGAGATCAGAGGATCAGGTCTTTGACTTTACGCTGACGCCGGACGATAAGAACCCGACTGGAGCGAGCCTGAAAGCACCTGATATGGATAATACCAGCGTAACCGGAGAGGATATTGCAAGATTTAGCACCATCACCTTTACAGAGGCTGGTACATATCGCTTTGACCTCAGTGAAGAGAAGGGAACAGAAGCAGGATACACCTATGATGAAAGCGAATGGGAGCTGGAGATTGAGGTGAAAGACCAGGGCGGCTTCCTGACTGTGGTAAGCCACACCTACACAAAATTGGATAAGGATGGGGCGGCTGTTGCTGGAGAGACTTCCGAGGAACAAGCTTCATTTACCAATGACTACCAGGTAAAAGAGACCGGATATATCCCGGAGGTGACGAAAACTGTGACCGGCGATGTGCCGGAGGGCCGGGAGGCAGACTTTAGCTTCCAACTGGCGGCCAGGGAAGACAATCCGGAGGGAGCGGTCCTTCCGCAGGAGACAAAGGTTACGATCAACGGAAACGGGGAAGCCTCCTTTGGAGAAATCCGTTTTGAACAGGCGGGAACCTACCGGTTCGACATTACCGAGATCAACGACAAGCTGACCGGTTACCAGTACGATGGAAGTGTCTGGACGCTGACTGTGGTAGTGAAGGATACCGAACATATTCTGGGCGTAGACAGTATAAGCTACAGCAGACAGGATGGAATCACCTCTGACGCGGCGGACTTTGAGAACCACTATCAGCCGGATGAGGCGGCATACGCGCCCAAAGTAGTGAAGCACCTGACCGGAGACTCTGCATCCAGCCACGCGATATTTGAATTCACATTGCAGGCGCTGGAAGGTAATCCGAAAGGCGCGGCAGCAGGAAGCACATCCGCAACTGTGGAAGGAGCGGGACAGACCGCGTTTGCGCCGATCACATTTGCCAAAGCAGGAACCTACCAGTTTGACATCCGTGAGGCAGACGGCCACGAAGCCGGATACACCTACGATGAACATATCTGGAGACTGACGGTAGAAGTAGAAGACACAGATGGCGTTCTTACCATAGCCGATGTGAAGTACGAGAAGATCGGTACCTTTAACAGCAATACCGAAGCCGCGGAATTCACCAACGAATACAACGGGGCGGCCGCGGTAAGCGGAAACGTAAAGACCGGAGATCCGGCAGATCTGCCAGGAGCACTGGCGGCGCTGAGCGTATCGGCATTGTTTATCCTGATCCTGATGGGCAGGAGACGGAAAGAAGAATAATTAAATTCCAGACGTAGCCTTTTGCAAAAAGGCTACGTCTGGAATTGCATTTTGCCCTGTACCAAAATGACTTTTAGGGTGTATCCGCCCGCAATCACAGCCGGTACATTTTCCGGGCGTTTTCTTCTGTCTGCCGTATCACTTCTTCATAGGAAATATCCTTCAGCCGGGCAATCTCCTCAGCCACATAGCGGATATATCTGGAATCATTTCGTTTTCCCCGATAGGGCACGGGAGCCAGATAAGGGCAGTCCGTTTCCAGCAGGATTTTTTCCAGCGGTATGGCTTCTGCCACTTCCTTGATTTTCTTTGCGTTTTTAAATGTGACCACTCCGCCGATTCCAATATAGAAGCCCATTTTTACATACTCCTGCGCCATTTCCCTGGAATAGGAGAAGCAGTGGATCACTCCGGAAAGGCCGCCGGCCTCCTCTTTCATGATCTCCAAGGTATCTGCTGCCGCTTCCCGGCTGTGGATCAGGACTGGAAGGTTAAGCTCTTTCGCCAAATCTAACTGACGGATAAACCATTTTTTCTGCTGGTCATGGGATTCCTTATCCCAGTAATAATCCAGGCCAATTTCTCCCACGGCTACCACTTTTTCCCGCTGAAACAATTGTTTCATCTGAGCAAAAGACACTTCATTCAATGCTCCCACTTCATCGGGGTGAATGCCCACAGCCGCATACATGAACGGATACTCCTGGGCCATGTCCACTACTTTCTGACAGGAATCATAAGAAGCGCTTACATTTACAATGGTTCCAACACCCTCCGTCGCCATCGACATGAGAAGTTCCTTCCGGTCCGTATCAAATTGTTCGTCATCATAATGCGCATGTGTATCGAAAATCATAGTACCTCCTTGGTTGGGGCCGGGGGATTTTTAAAAATCCCCCG
>OGXS01000558.1_pt1 | contig 33584 bp, 38 predicted proteins | sample 1576371 | NCBI WGS metagenome assembly OGXS01 (sample SAMEA3541475, study PRJEB24748) | human gut metagenome | biome: human gut; feature: human-associated habitat; material: faeces | place: China | collected 2012
GAGCGCGACCCCGGCGGCGGCGCACCACTCGCGGACCGCGTTCCGTGAGACGCCCACCCGCCTGGCGGCCTCCCTCGCGCTCGCGCCCGAGGCGACCTCGGCGAGCGCCCTTCTCCTCACGTCCCCACTGTACACGACGCACCTCCCGTCCAGGTGGTGCAATCTAAAGTTGAATCCGCCACCTTAAATCGAGCCCATATTGCGTAAAACAGCATGGAAGAGCACATTGGCCAGGAGAGAGGTCGGGCTGGACAGGATGAAAGGTGCATCAAGCATGCGGAGGGCCGGCCGGACAAAGGGGGCGACAGGCTAAGCAAGCGGGAGCTGAAGCGTAACCCGGGCACCGCGGATGGAGCCATCAGGGTTCGTGAGGTTGGCGAGCTCAATGGTACCGTTATGGTTGCGAGCGGTTTCTGCAGCAGCAAAGAGCCCGATGCCATAATGTGTTCCCGATGCAGCGCCTGTGCGGGACGCGTCGTCGCGGAAGAAGCGCTCGCAACCATGTTCGAGGGCTGCGGGCGAGAAACCTGGCCCATCGTCTTCCACGTCGATGGCGAGCGCGCGAGCAGAACCCTTGTCATGCTCCGCAAGGCTAAATGCTATGCGCACTCGGCTTCGCGCATGGTCGACAGCGTTCGAGACAACATTGGCAACTGCGCGCTCAACCGCTTGGGCTTCAACGAAAACGCTCGCGCCCCCGAGGGCGTCGTCGCGTATGACGCGCAGCTCCACCCCCGTAGTCCGTGCGAGCGGGACGACCTCTCGTTCAAGATGCTCTGCCAAGCAGGCGGCATCGATGCGCTGCCCGGCTCCCTCGGCTGCCTTTCCACGCGATGCCTCTATGAGGAGCTGCACGTATCGATCGACCTGCTTGCAACCCTGCGCTGCATCCTGCGCAGCGGCGGCGACATCGGAAAAAGCGCTATTCGCCAGTTGATTGCAGGCATCAGGTTTCGTAAGGTCCTGCGTTTCCTCTGCAACAAATTCAGCGTTGGCTCGTACCACGGTGAGCGGCGTTTTGAGGTCGTGCGCGAGCGCTGCGATCTGGTCGCGTTGTGCTTGCTCGGCGCGCCAGCGCGCTTCAAGAGAATCCGCGAGCGAATAGCGCATGCGTTCCATCGCTGCAAGCACGTCGTCAATTTGGCGCACATTGCTTGTGCCCACAGCGAAATCGAGCTCCTCCTTTCCGATGCGCTCGGCCGCGTCTGTTAGCGGCAACATTTTGCCTGTTAGCACAGACGAGGCGCGTCGAGCGATGAGGGCAACCGCCAAAGCGCTTCCAGCACAGCCGGCCGCAATCATGAGGTTCTGCGGGTTAGGAAGTGTGTCGCGTAGCTCTCGTGTGGTGTATTCGGGCATGTAGGTGCTGGTGAGAATGCAGAACGTTCCGTCTGCGAGCTTGCCCACCGAATACGTGGTTCCGTCAATGCCGAACGTTTGCGGGCTGCTTGTGCCCTCATATCGAAAGTTGGCGGTGGCATCGAGCGTACGACGAAGCCGTTCCGCCGAAAGGTCGGTGGCAAGCACCGTGCCATCATGGGCTACATGGGCATACCGATATGCAGAGGGAATGTTTGCCTCGTTTACCGACCCTACCTCTTGTACCGCAGCAATGGTCTCGTTAGCATGGGCCGCGCCGTAATTCGCTGAATAGACGAGCCCGGCGTTAAGCGTCATGCTGAACGCCGTGAACGCAACGAGCCATACCCCCGCGAGGGCAGCGAGCACGTAGAAGAAGTAGCGTGCGATGAGGAAGGAAAGCGGTATGCGCCATGCGCGGCGGGCGGGCGCGTCGGCAACATCGGTCTTGCCGGTTCTTGCCCCGTCGGCTCCCTCTTCACGGGTGCCTGCTACCCCGCGTTCCTCGAACACAGGCTGGCCTCCCCTGTTCTCGCTGCTGTTTACAGCTGCCACTTGTACCCCATTCCCCATACGGTCGCAATCGGATCGGCTCCGGCGGCGGCGAGCTTCTTGCGCGCACGACTTACGTGCATGGAAATGGCTGCATCGTCAACTTCGCGCTCCCAACCGAAAAGCGCCTCGCAGATTTGCGCGCGGCTGAGCACCTGACCGGGATGGCGGGCAAGGTGCTCGCAGATTTCATATTCCGTGGGAGTAAGGGCGACGGGTGTGCCATCGACCGTGACCTGCCGAGCACCAAGGTCCAGGCGAACCGGGCCAAAGGCGATGGCATGCGTGTGCTCGCGCCGTTCTCGGCGCACGTGGGCGGCAACCTTCGCACGCAGCTCGGCCGCACCGAACGGCTTGCGTACGTAGTCGTCGGCGCCGAGGCCATAGCCGGTCACGGCATCTTCTTCGGCAACTTTGGCGGTGAGGAAGACGATGGGCCCGTCGAAGCGCGGACGCAACTCGCGCACGAGCTCGAAGCCGTCGATGCCGGGCATCATCACATCGCATAAGATGAGGTCCGCTCGGGCAAGGTTCAGCTTTAGAGCGCTGGTGGGATCGGCGAGGCAGAGCACGTCATGCCCGTCGCGCTTGAGGATGCGCTCAATCACATCGAGTATCGCCTGCTCGTCGTCGATCGCGATGATGCGCGCCACGTTCGCTCCTTTCTGCTGCGGTCGGTTCACCGTGGTTCGTGAATCGTGGACACCCGGTGTCTGCGTTTCACGTGGTGCCCGCGCTTGACTCGTAGACACCCGGTGTCTGTGGTTCATCGTGTTTCATGGTGCGCCAACATTCTAACGAAGCGATAACGGCGGGGTGGTTTTCGCCTGCTGCGCGAACTCGCTTTATAGCCCCCGCGCCGCGCCGTTACGGTGCAGAAGAAGCCGCAAGTTCCTCTTGCGCCGCGCGCGGCACGTCGTGTTCGTCGATGGTTCGATAGTGGACGCCCGAACCGCCGTGCGCTTCGATCTCGAGCCAGCCGTCGCCGGGGGCCTTGCTGCCGTACCAGACGAGGGTTACCTCCGCGGGCGAGCCATCGGCGGTGGCGCCCTGAACGCGGTAGACGTAGTTGGTGCCGGCGCCGGTGGCATCGGCGTAGCTCTCGGTGAACGAATCGGGTTCTGGGGAGGCCGCCCAGACGGTCTCCTGGGGCATGAAGACGCGGTCGAATAACGAGCTCACCGCCACACCCCAGCCGCCTCCACAGCCCGAGAGCAGGATGCAGGCGAACAGCGCGGAAAGCAGGAGCGCGACAGCGCGGAAGCGGGCGGGGTTGGGCACAGCATGGGTGCAGGTGGGGTTGGCCATAGCACGGGCAGAATCTGGGTTAGGCATCGTTTCGCCCTCCTTCGAATCGGTTGAACCATGCCATGAGCGCAGTGAGCCCCGCTACGGTGAGCACGACCGCTGCGATGGCGAGCGCTCCCGCAAGCGAACTGATTGTGGCGGCCTGGGCGGCATCCGTTGCCCGCGCAATGCCCGCTTCTATGGAGAGCGACCCGAGCCGTGCAGGCCAGGAGAAAGGAATCAGGCCGAGCAAGCCTCCGCTTGCTGCCGTGAGCTCGCCGGTCATGAGGCCATGCGCCAGACCACCTACCGAGAAGAGCCCGATGCCGAACCCTGCCGCACCTGCGCCGATAGCGGCATTCCGCCCGCTCTGTAGGGCGATGGCGATGAAGAGCAGATAGAGCGGGGCGCTCCCCAAGCAGATTCCAGCGGTGGCCAAGCCGAGCGTTTCGGTGCCCAGCGAGAGCCTTCCGGCTAGGGCGAGCGCGCTGGCGAAGATACCCATCGCGAGTAGCAGCGCGAGCGCGCCCGCCGCCCAGAGCACGGCTGCTTTGGCTGCGATGGCGACTGCACGCGAAGGAGCACCTGTGAGATTGGCGAGCCGTCCCGCCCGGCGCTCCTCGTCCATATTGAGCCCGCATACGATGCTCGCCATCAGCGGCATAAGCGCGCCAAGCAGCTGCACGTACGCGTCTGCGCCAAAGGCCGGATCCCATGGTGCGTAGGCGAAGTACGCCCCGCAGGCGATGCCGCCCGTGAGCGCGCAGACGAGGTGAACGGGTGCGAGCGGTGAGCGCGCGAGGCGAAGTGCCTCGGAACGCAAGGCGCGAGGGAGTGCCATGCGCTCTGTCCGAGCTTCGGCGAGAATGCTCATCAGCGTACCTCCTCAGATTGCGCGAACCATGCTGCGGATACGGCGGTGAGCAGGACAAACGTCAGTGCGGCCACGGCGATACCCGCCCAGGTGAGTGCGCCGTTCGCTGCCAGCGCACCGCCCAGCACGGTATCTGCGGCAAGAGGCTCGCCGCTCGGTAGCACGGGTATGAAGGCCGTGGGGATGACGGTGGTCGCCGAGGGCGGGAAGAGCTGCGGCACGGGGATGGCGCTCCAGGCGAACCCGCCCACAAGCTGAACGGCGAGCGGCAGGAAGATGCCCGCCAAGAGCCCGGCGCGGGCGGTGAGGAAAAGCCCCGCAGGTATCATCCACGAGCTTGTGATGGTGGTGGCAAGGGCCGCCAACGCCATGGTAAGTACCGCTGCGGCAGAAAGGCTTCCGCCGATGGCGAGCGCTGCGATGTACAGAGCGAGCACGACGAGGTTTGAGAGTCCCGAGAGCATGAGGCACCAGAGCGCCTTCGCCCACCAGGCCTGCCCGAGCGGAGCTCCTGAACCGAGGAGTGGGCGATTGCGCATGCGCGCGTCGGCGTTGGCCACGCATCCGGTGAACAGGGCGATCGCTACCGGCATGAGGAGCACGTACCAGTAGTTCCAGGGCGAGAAGCTCACGTTGCCGCTCGGTGCGGTAAGGAGTGCTATGAGTGGAAACGGTAGCGCCATGATGAGGACGAGGCGCATGGGCGCGGCGTGCCGGGACTTGCGAACCTCCGCGGCAAGCGCCGAGCTAAGGGTGGCGCGGGGCGCCTGGGTGTCGGTCGAGCTGACGCGGGGCGCATGCGCGCTGGCACCCAAGCGGCCCGCGTCTGTTGCGTGGCATCGATCTGTGAAAGCCATCACGCCACCTCCCTCTGCTGAGAAGCCCTTCCGTACCTGCAGACATCCATGAAGAGCTGCTCGAGGTCCTGGCCTTTGTGAAGCCGGTCCTCATAGGCAAGCCTGCCCTCGTGGATGATGCCCACCGAATCTGCCATCTGCTGAACCTCCGAAAGGATGTGGCTCGAGACGAGGACCGTGATGCCGCGCGCCGCAAAGCCGCGGATGGTGTCGCGGAGTTCCTCGATGCCAATGGGGTCGAGGCCGTTCGTAGGCTCGTCCAAGATGAGCAGATGCGGGTGCGCGAGCAGGGCGAGCGCGATTCCCAGTCGTTGCTTCATGCCCATGGAGAAACGGCCCGCGCGCTTGCTGCCCACGTTGCCGAGACCCACTTCGGCAAGCACCTCGTCGATACGCTCCTCGGGCAGGCCGAGGAGCGTCGTGCGGACGCGCAGGTTCTCCCTTGCAGAGAGATTGGGGTAGAGCGGCGCCTCTTCGATGAGGGAGCCGATGCGGTAGAGGTCGTCGCGCTGCCACGGGTGGCCGTCGATGAGGATTTGCCCTGCCGAGGGGCGAAGCATTCCGCAGATCATCTTGAGTGTCGTGGACTTGCCCGCGCCGTTTGGCCCGAGGAGGCCGTACACTTCGCCCTCTTTGATGTGGAGGTTCACACTGGCTACGGCTGTTTGGGCGTGGTCGCCGCGGCCGAACTGTTTGGTGAGCCCGCGTGTTTCGAGCATGAACGCCATGGAGGTCCTTTCTATTCGCGTCTCGCTTCCTGACGTTTCCTATGCTCGCGGGCAACTATAACGAAGCCATAACGGTCTTTTATCTGTTTGTGTGGCGCGGGGCATGGGCGCGCCGTGCGCTCTTTCGAGCTCTGCTCGTGGGCTGCCTTGCAAGTCTCTGAAGAGCGCCGGGGCCGCTCCCACAGGCAGCTGATGGGTGCTAAGGCCGCCGGAGTGTCTCTGAAGAGCGCCAGGGTGTCTATCCCGCATACAGCCAATGCCACTACCTCCCCGCAAGGCCGCGGTCCTAAAGCCCCCCGATGGGTACCATGAGGCGTAGATATTGATGCCATATGGAGGTGCGGCGATGGCGAAGGTCTGGACAGTTTTGGGTGATCGGCTGAAACCTGCGGAAAAGTTGGCGCCGCATGGCGCTCGAACGGCAGAACCGGAGGGCATGGCACGGCCATCTCGCGTACCGACGGTTATGATTGTGGGCCCCGAGCATGCCGCCGGCTATGAGTTCGGTCGGGTGGGCATGGAGGTCGTCGCCCAGCTTCCACATGCAGCGATGCCGTTCGCTGAGGTGGGCGATACGTGTGCTGTGGGTGTGGTGGTGCTTCCCCCTGCAGGTAGGAGGGCTGCGGAGGCCCCGCGTTTCGCCTTTTCTCTCACATCGAGCGAGCTCGTCATCGTTGATGGCGACGGCATCTGCGCGCCGGTGCTCAACGCGCTGTCCTCAGACGATGTCGCGGTGGAAAGCTGCGCCGACGTTCTCTGCTCTTTGCTTGCCGAGCCGTTGCGCGAGCAGCCCGAGCTCCTCTCTCGCGTGCGCGCGGATTTCGAGGAGTTCGAGCAGTTGCTTTTGGAGGGGCGAGAGCGTATCGACCGAGCGAAGATGATGGCCGATTCTCGCCGAATGCTCGGGCTAGATACGTTTTACCAGGGACTTTCCGATATAACGGGCCTTTTGGGCGGGGAAGATGCAGCCTTCATGAGCCCGGTTTCCCGCGCGCGCTTTGCGGCGCTCTCACGTCAGCTCGACCGCCTGTCCGCGCGGCTTGAATCGCTGCAGAACTATGCGCTGCAGGTCAACGGCCTCTATCAAGAGGGAATTGATATCCGGCAGAACAACGTGATGCAGTGGCTCACCGTGGTCACGACGATTGCCATGCCGCTCACGGTGATAACCGGATGGTACGGCATGAACTTCCCGCATATGGGCCTCATCGATGCTGCGGGCGGCTACCTGCTAGTGGCGTGTGTCTGCATCGTCATAGTCGTTGCAGAGGTGGTGTTCTTCTACCGACGCGGATGGCTGAGATTCGGAAGTCGCCGCCGCAGGCGGTAGGAATTCGCCGCGCTGCTGGCAGGCAGTCGGTCCAGTCGCGGGCGCCAACGGCTCGTGTGGGCGCAGCCCCAGGCGCGGGCGGCCGGCGCTTCATCGTAGACGCCAGCAATCCGCATTCTGCCCTTCCGAGCGTCGCATATCTCGAGACTGGAGCTCAGATTGGGCCTTCTCCCGCGAGTTATGCGACGCTTTTCGGCAGCTCCAGTATCCGCGTAAACCACTTTATACGGCGTGGAATCTTCTCACAAGGTACCGGTTACCGCACCTCGTACGGCGTGCCCTCTCCGCTGCTGAACGCCAGCAGCGCTTCGACGTTGGTGCGCACCATCTGCTCAACGTCCTCGGCAGTGTAGAACGCCATGTGTGGCGAGACGACAACATTGGGCAGAGCCATGAGGATGGCGCGCTCTCGGTTGGCGAGCACGTCATGGCTTCGATCGAGGTAGTAGAGACCGGCCTCATGCTCGATGGTGTCGAGTGCGGCGCCTCCCAAACGTCCCTGTTCGAGTGCGGTGATGAGGGCATCGGTATCGACCAACATGCCGCGAGCGGCGTTTATCAGCACCGCGTCGGGCTTCATGAGCGCGAGCTCGGCGGCGCCGATCATGTGGCGGTTTTCTGCGAGTCCAGGTGCATGGAGCGTCACAACGTCGGATTCAGAGAGCAGCTTCTCCAACTCCACGTACTCGGCCTGCGCGCGCACGTCGTCACGCGGGAACGGGTCGCATGCCAGCACTCGGCAGCCGAATCCGGCGAGTTCTCGAATCACGCACGATCCGATGGCGCCTGTGCCTACCACGCCCACGGTGCAGGATCCCAAGCTGCGCCCAAGTTTGCCTTCGAGCCCGAAGTTCTGCACTCCGGCATGGCGAAACACCTGCTTGGCGCGGCGGAGGGCCATCAGCATGAGCATGATGGTGTAATCTGCAACGCCTTCGGGCGGATAGGCGGCATGGGCCACGCGCATGCCGAGCGAGCGGGCATGGTCCACATCAATGTGGTCGTAGCCGATGGAGCGCGTGGCGATGGCGCGGATGCCGAGCTCGTGATAGCGGTCGAGGAGCTCGGCCGTCATGGGGTTGGTGATGATGGTGAGCGCGTCCGCGCCGGCGGCGAGCGAGGCGTTCTCCAGCGTGGGATATTCGCTCGTCCAGTCGAACTCGATGTTCAGCTCGTGGCAGGCGCGCTCAAGGTAAGCGAGCTCGTCGAACGGGCGCAGGGCAAACGCGAAGATCTTCATAGCGCTCCTTAGGGCGATTGGATGGATGGTAGAGGCTAGCTGTGCTGCCAGCGCGCGGCTCGGCATGCGGCAGGCTGGCAAGCAGCATGGCAGCCGCGCCGTCCCATCATAGCGCGCTTGCGCATTATGAATCCCTTAGCAAATGCTGTTCAAATTCTAGGAAAGAGTACAAAAAGGAAAAGCGTCAAGCGTGACGTTCCGATTGTGGCGATTTGCACGGTGGGCGCGGTAATACGGGCTTTATAGTAGAGCATAGCGAAGCGGCTCATATGCGTGGAGTGAGGAGATAAGGCCGATGGACAGCGCGTGGATTAAGGACGTGTGCCTTGCGTGGGAGGGCAATGACCCTTCCGAGCTGCTGGAAAACTTGATGGCGCACGAGCAGTGTCCGGCGTTTGGGCCGGTACACCACGCGCTTGTTGGAGCGGCGTTGTTGGCCTGCGCTCGGGCGGGAGAACGCGACGCCGCCAAGCATGACGTGCTGACGGCTGAGCTTGACGAACTTGGGCAGCGCGCCGCCTGCGTCCCTGGCGCGGCATGCGCCAAGTGGGGCGTGTGCGGTGCCGCCGCCTCGTGTGGCATGGCGTTTGCCATCTTGGCGGGTAACGCCCCGCTACGGCGTGAAGGCTGGAGCGAGGGACAGCTTATGGTTGCCGATATTCTGCAGCATATCGCGCGAGCGGGCGCACCTCGGTGCTGCAAACGCGACGCGCGGATCGCGGTTCGCGCGGCGGTCCCGTGGTTCAACCGGGAGTTGGGAACGCGGCTTGAGTTGAGTGGCGCTGACCCTTCATGCGCGGTGTCTGAGGCGAACAGTGCATGCTTGCGCGGTGCATGCCCGTACTATTCGGCGAAATAGACTGTGCTCCGAACGGCGTAGCGAGATGGATTGCCGTGTTGGGTGCGCGGGCAAAGCGGAGGCAGGCCAGGGAATACAAGATCGTCGAGTTGCCGACGTTTCGCTTCGCTGATCGTGGCGCATATAGTGAGACTTGGGTTCCCGTGCGGCGTGAGTAGGCGCGGATTGCATAGGTCCGGTCCGCATGAATGCGGCCTTCAGGGCGGCTTGCTTCGAGGGCTTCTTCGCGCAGCTCCAGTACGACAAGCTCTCTAGTGCAAGCAGCTGCGCATACTGTCTGCTCGAAAACATGCCAGCTCAGCATAGTTGCACAAATCTTTTGGCATGCCATTTTCGCATGGCTGCGCGCTCGCCAAACCGGTTCGATGGTACAGTTGCCGCGGCCCGACACCTCGAGATTCGAAGGGATCCGCGTGGAACTCGCAAAGCGCATCAAGGAGCATCGCGAGCGGCTGGGGATGTCCCAGGGAGAGCTGGCGAAGGCAGTATTCGTAACACGGAACACCATCTCCAACTGGGAGACGGATCGAACGTATCCCGACGTGCAGAGCCTGCTCCTCCTAAGCAATATCTTTGGCGTGAGCATCGATGCGCTGGTAAGGGAGGATTCGCCTGAGATGCGCGAGGCCCTTGCCGCAGGCTCGAAGAGGATGCGTCGTCTTGGAATCATCATGACGGTATTCGGTCTTGCCTGCTTGGCGTGGGTGATAGCCGGAATCATCATGGACCTAGACGCCCCGTGCATCGTGATGCCCGCCGTGGTTCTGTTCGCTCCCGCATCGGTTGCTGCGTTCCGAGTCGACAAGATGCGTCATGACAACCAGCTGTACGCGTACCAGTCGGTGGAGGCGTACCTGGCGGGCGAAGACCCCGATGTGAACAGCCGCTTCAACCAGCGTGCCGGCGAGCACTGGGTCGCGCGGCGGATCGCGCTCACTGTTCTGATGATTATCGTAGGTCTTTGCTGCGGGTGGGGAGCCGCCGGCATCGTCGTCAGATTCGTAGGGTGATGGCCCGTCGGCGAGAAAGGCTCCGTTCCCTGTTTGCCGTGCGCTCGTGTCGTCCCGCTTCGGCTTGCTTTGCCTCCAGGTCCAAGCCACCTCGTCTCGAGCCGGCCTTCGCTTCGTGGAATCTCCTGGGTGTGGGAAATGCCCAGTGTGATTGCTACTAATCCATCTACAGAAAGGAACAATCATGGCACACGATCGTTTCGTCGAGGTCTACTCCCAGGGAGTGACCAACGTTCGCAAGATTATTGTCGACACGCAAACCGGGGTGAACTACCTGCTGATGTCTTCCAACATGACGGGCGGTAGCGGCATCACCGTTCTGGTAGACGCCGACGGCAAGCCAGTGGTCACGCCGCTCGACGCGGACGACCCGATTGCGATGGGCCAGCTGCTCGACAGGGAATAGCTGATGCCGGCGCCCATCGCAACGCGGTGGGCGCTGCATCGCGAGCACCATGCTTGTCGGCTGGCGGCCTGGAAAACGCCTGCGAGCCGTTCTTCGGATGCAAGCGCATACGAGATTGCAACTTTTGGGCACTTTATCGAGAGGGCTCCGAGTGTAAGCCGGATTAGCCAATGGCCATCAATCGCTCTACCAGCGATTTTCTTTTGGGCAATTTTGATTGTATTCGGCTGCGTGCACGTTAAGTGCCCAAAAGTTGAAACCTTGTAAGAGGAGGGGGCGTTGGGGGCGCGTGGTTGGTAAATCGCGCGGCCGGTATGTCTATGTGCGCTCGATGTATTGCAGAGAGGGAAGCTGGGGCGTTAGCCGTCCCATGCTTGACCTTTCCGCTGCGGCAAGGTGCACTATGGTTGCAGGGAGGTGTGGCATGGGAAAACGAGGTATGGGGAGTAGCGACGCGAGCTATACGGTGGGCCAGTTGGCCAAGCACGCCGGCGTGAGCGCGCGCACGCTCAGGTACTACGAGGAGGAGGGGCTACTCCGTCCTTCGCGCGCGGAGAGCGGGTATCGTGTGTACGCCGCCAGCGATGCAAAGCGCTTGGCGTACATCCTGTCCATGCGAGCCTGCGGCTTGCCGGTGGCTACGATTCGCAGCTTGCTGGAGAACGATGAGGGAGATCTCCTTCATGTGCTCCATGCGCACCTTCTTACTCTGAGCGCGCAGAGAGATTCGCTGGACGAGGCGATTGAACGCACGGAAGCGGCAATTGCCACAATCGAAAGGATCGAGCAGATGAACGAGAACGATGCCTTCGAGGCGCTGAAGGGCGAAAGCATTGCGAAGAACGAGCGCGCGTATGGTCACGAGGCGCGGGAGCGCTGGGGCGACGAGGCGGTGGATGCAGCGAACGAGCGTTTGCGGGCCACTTCGCGCGAGGAATGGGATTCGCTTGAGCAGCTGGGTGATGAAATTAACAGGCAGCTCGCGATTGCCATGGCAACGGGCGACCCAGCGGGCGAGGAGGCTCGGCGGCTCGCGCACATGCATGCACAGTGGATCGAGGGGCATTGGGGTGCCGGGCGCTACACGCCCGAGGCGCATCGAGGCTTGGCGCAGATGTACCTGGCCGACGACCGATTCCGCTCGTATTACGACGATGCTGTCGGTGAGAGAGCTACGGAGTTTCTCGTCAAGGCGCTCGAGGCCTACCTGCTATAGCTTGGCATCACGGTATGGTGAAGCGCCCGCTACTCCACATCGTCACCGATTTCGCCCTGCAGGCGGATCTTGTAGGATAGCTTGACCACGAGCAGGGCCACCGAGAGAAACACGAGCGTTGCGGCAGCTGCTGCCATGGCCTCAAGGCTCACGAGCGCCCCGGCGAAGATGGCGATTACGGCGAGCGCGGGCATGATCTGGATGAATGTCCTCGCAACCTCCCGCTCCATGTGGGCCTGGAGCTCGTCGTTCTCCTTTGCGTGGAGGCGGCGAAGCGCCCGGTCGTCTGAAAGCGCGCGGCGCAGGTCAACGATGTTTTTGATGGAAATGGTCAAAACGGGACGGGTCTGTTTTGACTCATTCGGGCGAGAATCAGGGCCGATCGTTCGCCCAGCGAACCAACTTCCAGGAATGATGCCGCCGGAGGAGTGCCGGAATGAAGCCGCCGGAGGAGCACCGGCATGACGGTCGCCGCAGATGGCTTTACGACAGCTATGACCGTAGGATCTTTTCCATGGCGCGCCCGCGAGCGAGCTCATCTACCAATTTGTCCAGATAGCGCGCATTCTGCTCGACCGGATCTTTAATCGCAGAGACGTCTACGCCGCAGATTTTGCCGGTGATAAGGGAACGATTGGGATTGAGCCGCGGCGCGGACGCGAAGAACTGCTCGTAGGTGGCATCCGCTTCAAGCTGTGCCTGAAGCCCCGCCGCATCGTATCCGGTAAGCCAGGAGAGAACTTGGTCGACCTCCTCCTTAGTACGGCCCTTGCGTTCGGCCTTCTGCACGAGCAGTGGATAGACCTTGGCAAACGACATCTGCGCGATCTGCATGCGAGCCATGGCAGTTCCTTTCAGTCAAGTCGGGCCGAGCCGAGCCGGCGGGGCAAGCCGGGCCGAGCCGGGACGGGGTCATCGCCCTTCATCCTGAGGAGAATCAAAGCTGTCCGTCAAGCGTACCATGCGCAGGCCCACAGCGGTTGTGTCCGCAGACCCAAAGCGGTTGTGTCGCGCTCGGGGGGGTGCTATCATGAGCAGACATATTGTTCAGCAAGAGGAGGCATCCGTGGAACTCCCCTCACGCCGTCTTGACCCGCGCATGCTGCGGGCATGGTATGCCGGATCGCTTGCACTCATGGTGGGAACCGTGGCGGTAGGCCTCGTTGCTATGCTCATTGTCCGTCATTTCGGGGGTCCTATCTTGGTCCCGCTCATCATCATGGGCGTTGCGCTCGTCGTTGAGCTGGCGGATATGGCAATTAGCCCGCGCGTTGAGTATGCGACGTGGCGATTTGACGTGACGCCCACCGATGTTGACCTCTACCACGGCGTTTTCGTTAAGAAGCGCGTAATCGTTCCCCTCGTTCGCGTACAGCATGTCGAGACCAAGCAGGGGCCGATCCTCAAGGCGAACGGTTTGGCCGCCGTGCGTATCTCAACGGCGGGGGAGAGCTTTGAGATTCCCGGGCTCGCCGAAGACGATGCGCGGACGCTGCGCGACCGCGTTGCGGAGCTCGCGCGTCTTGCCAAAGAGGACGTGTAGAACATGGCCGGGCAGGACGATAAGAAGCGCGCGCATGCGAGCGAGGAGGCGCCGGCGCGGCTGGAATCAGATTGCAAGACGCTTCCGGTGGGAACTCCTGCAGCAAAAGCGGCTCATGCGGCAGAGAAGGCCCGCAGCGCGGGTTCGAACCGGACCCTGGAGCACCTTGGGCGCGAGGTAGAGCGCCTTGCGAATCCGAGGAACTCCCTTTTTGAAGAGGCGGGCGTCCCGCTTTCTGGCGTGCATCGGGGAAGCGCGCTTTCGCTCATTACGGGAGCGGTGAGCGGCTTGGGCGTTGCGTTCGGCGTGTCGCTCGTGGCGATTGTTCGGACGGTTGGCGGTAACGTTGCAAAGGACCTGCCCGGCGTCATTGCCATCGCGAGCGCCATCGTTGCATTGAGTGTAGTGAGCTCGGTTATAACATGGCGCACGCGCACTTGGGAGCTAACCGATGCGGGCATCATGTTGAGGAGCGGGCTTGTCACGTCCAAGCAGTTGCAGGTTCCGTACGAGCACATCCACACGGTAAACATGTCGTCTAACTTAGTTGAGCGCGTGCTCGGCCTTATGACGCTCGACCTAGATACGGGTGCGGCGAGCTCGGAGGGCGAGGCAACGCGCATTAGGGGCCTGCAAGCAGGCATGGCCGAAGCGCTGCGAGAAGAGCTTTTCCGGCGCAAGGCGGCGATGTTGGCGGATCAGGGGTTGGACGCACGAGTCGCCGCCGCGGATGCAAGCGCCGAAGCGGATGATGGGGCCTCGCCGACTGCCCCGGCGCCCTCGCCCGACGCATGCTATACGCTTACGACCGCCCAGCTCGTGTTCGCGGCCCTTACCGAGGCACGCGTTGTGGCCCAGGCAGCGGCATTTCTCATCCTCATCGTCCAAGGTATCAACCTCTTGCAGGAAAGCGCGCTCGTTAACCTTTCAGACGTTGCGGGAGATATCGCGGTGCTTCCCGTTGCGTTGCTCGTTGGTGCCGTAGCGCTCCTACTCGCTTTGGCATTGGTTGTTGGGTTCGCGGTCTCGTTTGTCATGAGCTTGATCGGGTTTGCGGGATACCGGGCGGAGCGCGCGGGCGGGCGCATCTCGGTCGAGCGCGGTTTGCTCAGTCGTACGTCTCATACGGTTGCGCTTGAGCGCATCCAGTCGATTAGCATTCGACAAGGGATCATTCGGCAGCTCATAGGCTATGCGGAGGTGCGCGCGTCTGTAGTGGGAGCTATCGGGTCTTCGGATGAGACATCCACTGCCGACGGCGTGGTGCTGCACCCGTTCATCCGCCTGACCGAGGTCGATGCGTTCCTGGCGTCTATCGCACCCGATTTCTCGGTGGTCAAAACGGGACGGGTTTGTTTTGACTCATCTTCCGAGGAGCTCGAAGAGATCGGCCTGGTGCGGCTTCCTCGAGCGGCGGCGCGGAGGTTGGCGTTCCGTACGGCGATGAAGTCCCTGGCGCTTGCCGTCGCACTTGCGGGCGCGGGCGTCTTTCTGGCGCACGTGCTGCTAGCGGGTGAATCTTGGAGTATGGTTCGTTTGACAATCGGCGCGCTTCTTGTCGTCATGGGGGTTGCGGTCGTTGCGCGGATGATACTGAGCGCCGTTCTTCGCTACCGCGATAGCCGCATCGGTCACGACCGCGCGCGGCTCGTGATGGTCGTGGGCGGCGTTAAGCGCCGGACCGAAGTGGTGCTACGCGCGCGCCTCCAACACGCGACCGCTTCGGCGAGCCCTTTCCAGCGGATGGTGCAGGTTGCGACGTTCATGACGAGGACCGCTGCAACGGGCGATCTCGTGTTGCGCGATGTTTCGGCGGCCGATGCCGATGCGCTGCTTGCTTGGATTCGCCCGCGTAGAGGTGCCGGCGCGGCGCAACCTGTTGATGAGGAGGCTTCTCGAAAGGATTCCCAAGAGGGATGAGGGCCCCTGCCCCGGCTTCAAGCTGAAATAAGTATGTTGAGGGCGGAAGGGGGAGGCCCGTCCTGCTCGCGCGGACGTGAGCGTCTCTTGATGGATGAGAAGGGCTGGGCTTTGTCGGGGAAACTAGTGTCCACGATGTTTCTTTCTTCTTTTTTCGCGCTTCTGTTCGTATCGCGTCCGCGCGAGTTCTTTTGCCATTGCTGATGATAGATTCCTGTCTTCCAGTTTGCGGGCATCGCGTTCCAGCGCGAGCGCCTGCTGGGCCCTCGTGCTCGGTCGCACGCGTGCTGCCTCTTTTGCGGCTTCTCGTTGTCGTCGCTTTGGATTGGCGGGGCGTTTCTCACTGGATGGGGCCGCGTCTATGGGTGCACAGAAATGTAGTTGGTCCCATTGCCGTAATACAAATTGATAGATATCTTCGTTGGATGGCTCCGCACCGAAAACGATGCGACATGCTTCGAGCCTTTCGCTGTCAATGCGTTCTGCTATTCCAACCCAAAAGTGCCCGTCGAAGTACACGGTAAGCGTTGTCGAAATCGAATTGGGGACATAACTGCCGAAGCCAGCATCTTTCCGCATGACAAATCCTCCTTTTTGGATAAAGGTCATGCGGAGAAGGGACAACCGCTACGCGGCAGGCTACGGACGGCCGGGTGACCGCGCCCCGACTACCCGACGGGGCTGTGTTTTGATCTCCGTATGCGGATAATAACACGTTGCGCTGTTTCAGCGAGCCCTGAAACACCCCTTGGTGCGACCCCATGCGCGCAGCCTGATAACAGGGTTGGAGCGGTGGGGCATGAATAGGGCAAGGGTGCCAACCATGCAGTCAAAATGATCGATTCCATTATTGACCATTGCTCAATAAAGGACTACCATGAGGCCTGACAAGGAGGCGATGGTATGGCCCGAACGGTTAAAGATCCCGAGGAGCGCAGACGCGAGCTTTTGGCATGCGCCATGCGGCTGTTTGCCGAGAAAGGCTATGACAACGTGTCGGTTCGTGCGGTCGCGCGGGAGGCGGGCGTGGCGTCGGGGCTCGCGTACCACTATTTCGATTCCAAGCAGGCGCTCTTCGATGCGTCGATTGAGGAGTACGCACGCCAGTGCGCGGAACGGTTCTGCTCGATTTTTGCCGACCGCTCGCTCTCGCTGGATGAGCAGCTTGACCTGGCCTTCGACCTGGGAACTAAGAGGGAAGCGTTCCCGTATGCCGATTTCTTCCATGCGAGCGAGCACGGTGCGCTTCACGAGAGGCTCTCTCTTGGCATCTGCGAAGCGGTGCGGCCCAGCCTGACCGCTGCGCTCGAGCGCGATGCGGCAACGCGCGGCATGCCGGCGCCCGATGCCGAGATGCTTGCCGGAATGCTCGTATACGGAAGCATCGGGCTTGCGTCGGATGGGTACGAGTTGGGTGAGCAGACGAGGCGGGCGGCGCGCCGCTACGTAGCGGCCCTTATGAAGGAGTTCCGGCACATCGGCGAGCGCAAAGGATAGGAGATTTGCCCGAGTCCTTAGGCTTGGGCTTTTCTTGCACGTAATGATTGAGCAATGTTCAACAGAAAGGATGAGAGATGGACGAGGGTATCGACAGACAGGCGGGCGTGGGCGGAGCAGCGGACTCGGGGCAGCTCGACGCACGCGAGGAGAAGGGCGAAATGCCAGCCCCACAGCGACTCAATGCGCGCGGGCGCGGGGGAGATGCGCCAGCCCCGCGGCGGTTCAGCGCGCACGGGCGCAAGGGCAGCAAGCCCGCTCCGGAGCAGTTCAAAGCTCGTTCAAAAGCGGCTTTTGACGAGCAAGCGCCGATATACGACGAGGGCATGCAAGGGGACCATGCCCGCGCGCTCTATCCCTGTATTCTCGAGGAGGCGCGCCGAGCGATGGAAGGCACTCCCGTTCCGAGCGTGCTGGACGTGGGTTGTGGTACCGGGATGCTGTCCGAGCGGCTACTAGGCGCATTCCCTTCCTGCCGCCTTGCCGGCGTCGATCTTTCGCCTGCCATGGTAGAGCGTGCACGGACGCGCCTTGCGGGCAGGGCAGAGGTCCGCGAGGCCGATGCGGAGCGTTTGCCCTTTCATGATGGAGCCTTCGACCTTGTGGTATGCAATGATTCGTTTCATCACTATCCCGATCCAGACCGTGCGGCGTTTCAGATGTGGCGCGTTCTCAGAAAAGGCGGGGCGCTGGTACTGGGCGACGTGTGGCAGCCAGCGCCCGCACGCGCGGTGATGAATGCCTGGATGCCGTTCTCTCACGAGGGGGACGTGCGCATCTACTCGGAGGCGGAGCTCCGCACGATTCTGGGCACATGGTTCCAGCGAGTGCGCTGGAGCCGGATTGGGCTCACGGGGTGCCTTGTGGTCGCAAGCAAGGGCTAAATGCCTGAACTGCGGAACGATCGACCATGTGCCAGCATGTCGCGCCATCACGCTCCAAGATAGTCGAGGACCGGTTGCAGGTAAGCGCGGTTCGTGCCGTCGAATCCTTGCTTCATGGACTCGAGGGCAAAGGCGATGCGCGGATCGGTTTCGGCTGCTTTGGCCTGCATGCGGAAGAACGCCCGCATGGCCAGCTTGTCGAGCGTGCAAAGCCGGTCATAATCAAAGCCGCCCTGGCAATAGAAGTGCTTGAGCGCGGAGTACCGCTCGCGGGGAAAGGCGCGCTCAAACGCCTCGTCGGTATCGCTTTGCGGCCAGTCTTCGCTCGGCATGGGGTACGCGCCCACGCCGACGACGACATAGCGTTTGCCCGGCTGCGCATCCATGAGGCCGCGCAGCCATTTCGCGCCCTTGAGCCCGCCGGCATGGAACCAGCTGAGGAAGACGAGCGTATCGGCGCCGGACGCTGCCGCCTCGTCGCGCCTCTCGAATGGAAGGGCTTCCGTGCCGAGCGACTCAGCGAGCCATCGAGCGTAGGTCTTGGTGTATCCCGTTTGGGAGCAGTAGACGACGGCGGTGCTCATGCGCGCTCCTTTCGAATGCGGTGCTCACTTTGGAATGTGTCGAGGTGCTTGGCGATAAACCGGCGGGCGTCGTCCCACGGCATCTCCTCTGAGAGCGCTAGGAACACCGCTCCGTGGAATTGCCGGGCGGCAAGCTCCGTATCGCAGAGACCGAGGTATCCGCGTGCGATGAGCTGGGTGAAGATCGCCTCCTGCAGTTGGATTGGCCTCGTGATGAATATCGTGCGGTAGAGCTGGAAGATGCTTGGGCCGGCGTGTCGCTCCGCTTCGAGGATGTGCCGCAGCTTGATGATAGCCGGGTCTGAAAAGAACGGCTCGTAGCTGGCGAGGACGGTCGAGAGCAGCTGGTTGGGGTCGTCGGTTGCATATGCTGCCGCGCTGTCTTCGGGATGGGCGAGGGCCTGGTGGCTGCGCAGCAGGTTTGTGAGCCGCTCGAGCTGCAACGAGACCGTCGCGTCGAACAGGTCGCGTTTGCTGGAGAAATGGTTGTAGAGGGAAGCATCCTTCATCCCCGCCCCATGGGCGATGTCGCGCATGGTCGAGGCGGTGTAGCCCTTTTCCGCGAATACGTCGAGCGCCCGCTCGCAGATAAGGGCCTTGGTGTCGCGCGTTGGCCCCGCTGGCCGTCCCATGTCGCTCCTTTCTTAAAACTATCAACTACTAGTTTATTGGGAAAGGCGCGTGAGTCAAGGGAATGCCGGGGCGGGTGCGCAAAACCTTGCCGGGCGACGCGCGCAATCTTGCCGAGCGGCGTCCATGGCCGATCGGGTTCAAAAACTTGACGAGTGCTGCGCACAACTTTGCCGAAGTTACGCATTTCCGGGCACTCAGCAAGTTTGTGCGGAGCACTCGACAAGTTTTTGCGCGCTGCTGCTTGGGATGGGCCGCGACATGAGCCGGCTCGCTGCCGGGGCGGTACTGGTAGCCGGCCTGCTGCCGGGGGTGGCGTCGCAGGCTGCGCATAACCGGCGGGGAACGCTGTACCGGTTAGGTTCCCTCGGCGGCGCCATCGCCATCAACCGGCGCTCCATCGGCAATGCGAACGTTTATGGGGCTGAGTGCAAAACGATCGAGTCTATGAACCGAGCGCGATACCGCCGAGCCAGCCCCAGCGCGGTTCGGCCATGACTCCGTATACCGACGTCCACAACTCGAGTGGGGCGTCTGCGAGGCGCCCGTCCGTGCAATGCCGTACACGGCTGTCGCCAAGATAAAGACCAACATGACCCCATGAGCGCCCGCCCGCGCCATAGGGGTGTGCGGGTACGGCGACGATCATGCCCACGCGAAGACATCGCGTGTCGGAGCTTTGGCACCAGGCGTGATAGAGGGCGGACGCATCGCCGGTAACCACGCCGAGCCCCATGCGGAGGAAGACACGCTCAACCCAGGCGGCGCATTGGTCCGCCTCTGCTGCAGGCGTGGCGTGGGCAAGGGCAACGAGGTCGCGCTGACGTGCGGAGGCATCCATGAGTGCTTGCGGCTTGCGTTCGGGATCGATGGCGCGCCATGCCGGTTGGTGGTAAATGGTGAGTGGTTCTGCCTCTATTACGTTTTGCTGTTGTGCGTCACGAGTGTGTTCGAAGTGCTGGTGGTTACGGTTGCGATTGCGACGGGTGCCATCAGGTGCTTGCATGAGCAGCCCGCGCTCCGCGAGCATGGAGAGCGTCCTTCGGCGCAAAGCCTCCTCTCGTGAACCGTGCACGCCGGGCGAGCGCGTTTCATCGTTCTCCCCGCAGCGTACATCATGCGTTAGCGCATTGCCCGAATCGTGCACACCCGGTGTGTGCGTCTCATCAGCCGGCAGGGGCTCGCGCATGGGGGCCTCGGTCCGGTGTGTGGCAGGATGCAGTGGCATGGCTCTCGCTTCGCTCGACATTCGGGGTGTGAGCCCAGGCTAACGGAACAGTTCTCACTTTATCTTCGGGTCAATCGAGAATGCAACTTTTGGGCACTTCGCGGCGATGGGCCCGGGTAGCCATGCCGCGGCCGGGAGGGCGCCGGCCGCCTGAGCTGCGCCTTTCCCTCCCCCTCGCTCGCCCGTACTCGCCCGCAGTGCGAGCAAGTGCCCAAAAGTTGAAATCTCTCTTGGCGGGATGCCCTCGGCGCCCAATAGTCAGTGTTTTCCTAGGGTGAATAGCCGAAAGAGATCGCGGCGTTCGCATATGGCAGTTGACACTTACATACTAATGGTATGTAATGTGGCTACAGCGTGTGAGTAGATCGCGAGAGGTCCGGTGAGGGCGGGTCGCGAGAGAGGCCCGGTGGGCTTTGAGCGGGGCGTGGCATGCAGGTGCCTTGCCGCGCAAGAGGAGGCGTCGATGGCGCGCAACAAGTATCCCGAGGAGACCGTTCGCCGCATTCTCGATGTGGCCGAAGAGCTTTTCTATACGAAGGGTTATGAGCACACCACCATGGCGGATATCGTCGATGGGCTTGGGGGCCTTACCAAGGGTGCTGTCTACCATCATTTCAAGAGCAAAGAGGAGATTTTCGAGGCAGTGTTCGAGAGGGCGAACAGGCCGGTGTACGAGCGATCGGATGCGATTCTTGCCGACCGTTCGCTTACGGGTTTGGAGAAGTTCCGCGCTCTCGACAAGGCGTCTTCCGAGGGTCCTTCGGTTGATATGTGGCACGCGATGAAGCCTTCATCTGATCCCGTTCAGAACCCGCGCCTCATCGCGCAGGAGTTCGTTGATGCCATGGATACGGCGCACCGCTATGTTGAGCCCGTGATTCGCGAGGGCATGGCGGATGGGTCCATCGCCGCTGAGCACCCGCGCGAGGTAGCCGAAGTGCTGATACTCCTGGCGAATCTCTGGCTCGTGCCAATGTTCAACCCGTTGCCGGCAGACGATCGCGAGGCGTACCAGCGCCGCGTCCAAACGTTCCTGCGCGTTTCGCATGCGGTCGGCGTCGATTTGGTTGACTGGAAATCCCTTGACCAAAAACGCGTTGGGAAGGTAGCGGAGGAAGAGGGCTGGGCGAGCTCGCGCTGGGCGCAGAAGGAGCCTTGGGCCGGCGGCGGGGAGGAGCCCGCTGCCGCCGGGGAGGAACCTGCTGGTTGCCCCAGGGAGGCGGATTCGTAGCATCTCATCTTGCAACCAGTGGTTGGTGGATGCAACCGCGCCAGCCCCGTATGGTTGTAATCGCGGAAGGAAGCCGCTACTAGCGGCTTTCTTTCGACCGTGTTTACATACCAACCGAATGTATGAAAGAGAAAGGAATACACCATGGAAAGAAGGCACAGAACAGCGCGGGCTCCGCACGAGGTGCCGCAGGCGCTTCATGATGAGCCAAAAACCGGTTCGCAAAGCCGTTTGCTTACGCCGGGGTTTCGCGCCATCGTGATGGCGCAGGTGTTCTCGCTCCTTGGCATTGAAATCCTACAGTTCGTGCTTCCGCTCCATCTGCTCAACCTGACTGGATCGGGCACGCTGTACGGGGGAGTGGTCGCAGCCGGTTTTGTTCCCTATATCGCCTTGTCGCCGGTGGGCGGCGTCATTGCCGACCGTACTCGCAAGCGCGGGGTCATGGCCGCGCTCGACGCCGTTCTCGCGCTTATCATGCTTGGCTACCTTGCCTGTTCGGGGTCCCAGCACCTCGTGGGAATCACCGTGTTCGTGCTCATGGTTGCCTTCGCGGCTCAGGCCATCTACCATCCCTGCGTGCAATCTGCCCTCCCACTCGTGGTCCCCACCGAGCGCATCCCGCAGGCCACGGCCGTCGCAAACCAGGTGAGCATGATTACGGGTATTGGCGGGCCGGTGATCGGCGGCATGGTGTTCGGATTTTTTGGCTTGGCGCCCATCATAGTGGTCGCGGCGGTGTCGTTTGCCATCTCGAGCGCGCTGGTGCTTGCATTCGTTCACATTCCGTACGAGCCGCCGGCCCGGACCGAGGGTGTGCTGCGCACAGCTGCCGGCGACATCCGCGACGCGCTGCATTTCCTGCGCACACGGCCTGTGCTCTGGCAGATTATCGCCGCTGCCACGCTGATAAACCTCTTCGGGTCGTCGTTCATCAACATCGGCACGCCCTATATCGTGACCGAGTCGCTTGGACTCTCGAACCAGCTCATGGGCATCGCACAGGGGGCGCTTGCCGTGGGTGGGCTTCTGGGCGGCGCGCTCGTGGTGTTCATGCCGGAGCGCTTCACGGTGAAGGCCACGCCGCGCCTCGTCGGGCTTGCGGCGGCAGGCATCGGGGCCGTAGCGATTGTGCTACTCGTTGCAGGGGAGCCCTACGTTGCGTTCGCGGGTATGCTCGCGAGCTATCTCTGGGTGATGGTGTGCTGCATGGCGGCGTCGATCCTCATGACGTCGCATCTGCAGATGGAGACGCCGGACGAGCTCACCGGCAAAGTGATGGGGCTCGCGATGATGTTCGGCAATCTGGCTACTCCCGCGGGGCAGATAGCGTACGGCGCAGCGTTTGACCTTGCGAGCCCGTGGTTCGTCGCTGCGCTGGCGGCGGTGGCGACGGCGCTTGTGGCGGTGCCCATGTCGCGCTCCTTCCGCCGCGAGGAATGACCCTCATAGCAGCAGCGCGTTCGCAGCGAATGAATCGCCAACACCGGGTGTCTGCGATTCACATGGGGCCGCTTGAATCGCGAGCACCGGGTGTCTCCGATTCACGCACCGGGTGCTTGCGAATCGCGCGGGAGCCGTTTGCGGGTGGGCCCGGATTCACGCCTCGTAGTGGGCGCGCCAGAACGACACGGCGAGCTGAGTGCGGTTGCTAAGCTGCATTTTGGAGAGAATCGAAGAGATGTGGTTGCGCACCGTGCCCTCGCCCATATAGGCCGCAGCGGCGATTTCGCGATTGTCGAGTCCGTCGGCCACGAGGCGCGCGACCTCGTATTCCCGATCGGTGAGACAGCTGAACGCGGCGGGTCGCTCAAAGGCCGCGGAATGATGAACTGCCTCGGCCGGCGCGTCCATGCTGGGGAGGTCTGATGAGCACACAGACGTGCCTGCCGCTGCAGAGAAGCCAGCGGTTCCCTGGGCGCCGCCGGCGTGCTGCACATGGTGGAGCTCGGCCTCGAGCGCGCGGTTGCGGTCTTGGAGCGAGCGCGCCCTGAGGGCAAGGTCATCACGTATGCGGTTGAAGGTGCCGAGCCGCGCGAGCAGACGGTTGGTGCGCAGGGCGAGCAGCGCGGCGAGCCCGCATGAAGCGAGGACGAGGAGAACGGACGAAAGCTGCGGGTGCCAGGCCACCACGGCTACGGCAAGCAAGCCTGCGACGATGCCCGGCGCGCCGCGAACAACGCCCGGCTCGTGGATTTCGCGCATGGCGTCATAGAGCGCGAGGGGCATGAAGTAAAGGCCCGGTTGGGCGGCAAGCGCGACGACGCCATAGGCGATCGGCGCGACCGCTCGCAGCCGTGCGGGGAGCGCGTGCTCGAGTGCTGCGGCGGAGATGGCGAGCAGCACCATGGCGACGCCCGGTGCAGAAAGCAACGCGGCCCCTCCCGCCTCGCCCGCGAGTGCGTTCCCGGTGAGCAGGCACGCGAGGCAGGCGATGAATACGGCGCATTTGTCGGTCATTCGTTCCATGCGCTCCATAGTAGCAAATGCGCGAAGTCGTGCGGCAAAGGTGGCGGGACCGCGCCGGCCTCGCATCTCAGCACAATCAACGTACCTGCGAAAACGATACTTCGTGACATTTGTCACTAGTTGCAGGAAGCGCTCTTATGCATTATGGGTGGCAACGCGAGGCCGCTGTCCGCAGCGCGGCAGCCCGCCGGTTGCGATTTCGTGTGCCGCCGCGGTGCCGCAACCCGTCGGCTGCGAAGCCGCACCCGCTGCGCGCACCCGCTCGCCGCCTGCGAGGCCTCGTCTGCGCGCGCCCACCCGCGTCAGCCGTCGCGTCCACGCAAGATTGCGAGTCCATCCATCAACTGCCCGCCCGCTTATCCAACCACTCGACCATCCGGTCGTCCGACCACGAGGAGGAGCCTGTGGATATCGTTCGTGTTACCGGCCTCGTCAAGCGTTACGGAGATTTGCTTGCGCTCGACCACTTCGATCTGTCCATCAAGCAGGGCGAGATATTCGGCCTGCTCGGCCCCAACGGCAGCGGCAAGACCACGGCCATCAACTGCATGCTGCAACTTCTCACCTACGACCGCGGCTCCATCGAGCTCTTCGGGGAGGCCATGGCGCCCACGCGCTACGACCTCAAGCGGCGCATCGGCATGGTGCCGCAGCAGGTCGCGGTGCTCGAGGAGCTCACCGTGCGCGAGAACATCGACTTCTTCTGCTCGCTCTACGTGCGCGACGGGGCGCGTCGCCGGGCATTGGTAGACGAGGCGATCGAGTTCGTCGACCTCGGAGATTACGTGCGGTTTCGCCCGAAGAAGCTTTCGGGCGGCCTGCTGCGCCGCCTTAACATCGCCTGCGGCATCGCCCATAAGCCCGAGCTCATCTTTTTCGATGAGCCCACGGTCGCCGTGGACCCGCAGAGCCGCAACGCCATTCTCTCGGGCATCCAGGGCCTGCGCGACGAGGGCGCAACGGTGGTCTATACCAGCCATTACATGGAGGAGGTCGAGCAGATCTGCTCCCAGATCATGATCATGGACCGCGGGCGCGTGCTGGCGCAGGGCACCAATGAAGAGCTCAAGCGCATGGTATCTACGGGCGAGAAAATCGTGGTAGAGCTTTCCGAGCTTCCCGCTCGCGTGCTCGAACGTCTGCGCGCCCTTCCGCATGTGCTCGACGCCGCGTTCGCCGATGGAGAGCTTACGGTCCGCTGCGAGGCGAGCCCGCATAATCTCGTCGATGTGCTTGGCGTGTTGGGGGCGGCGCGCATCGTACCCGGGCGCGTTTGGGCCGAGCCGCCCACCTTGAACGATGTGTTCCTCGAGCTTACAGGCCGCGAACTGCGCGATTAGGGGGCTCACATGAGAAGCACGTTCAAAGCCACCGTCAAGATGCTCCTGCGTACGCCGGGGGCGATTGTGTGGGCGCTGGCGTTCCCCATCTTCATGGCAACGCTGTTCATGTTCATGTTCTCGAGCATGCGCACCGACGGTACGGTCGAAGCCGTGCCCGTGGCGGTGGTAGCAGATGGCGCATGGGAAGAATCAACGTTCTCGCAGGTCATCGATGGCCTTGCGTCGGGTGACGATGCGCTCGTGGCCGTGCGCGAGGTAGATGATGCGGCCGAGGCCCGCTCACTTCTTGAGGAGGGCGAGGTAGACGGCACGTTCGAGTTCGACGAGGCGGGCGCTCCGCACCTTACGGTCGCGCCCGAGTCCTCCGACGCCCACCAAGGTGAACGCGGCCGGTCCTACGGCATCAATCGGTCCATCCTAGAGACGCTCGCAAGCTCTTACGTGCAGTCGGCGGCACTGATTGAGGGGGTTGCCGCATCTGATCCCGCCGCGCTCGCCGACCCCGTGGCCGTGGCCCGCGCGCTCACGCTCGAGGCTGGCTCGGAGCGCGTGCCGCTCACCCGGGGCACGCCCGACGAGACGGTGCGCTACTACTACGCCCTCATGAGCATGGCAGCGCTCTTAGCGTCGCAGCTCTCCATGCTTGCCGTGGCGAACATCCGGCCCACTGCCTCGGCCGTCGCCGCGCGGCGCTCTATTGCCGGGGTGAGCCGTGTCCGGCAACTTGCCGGCGCGCTCGCAGGGTCATGGCTGCTTTCGGTCGCGTTCCTCTCGGTCGCCTTCTGCTATGTCCGCTTCGTGGTGAACATCGACTTCGCGGGGCGCGAGGTGCTCTGCCTGGTTGGCATCGCCGGTAGCGCGTTCATGGCGGCGGGGCTCGGCTCGCTGGTGGGCTCGCTTCCGCTCCACGGGGGAGCCTCTGCTGGATCGGGCATCCTTACGGGCCTCACCTGCGTCCTTTCCATCTTCGCGGGGGTTTACGGCGAGCCCACTATGAAGCTCGCCGACGCCATCGCTCGCGCGGTGCCGGTCTCCGCGTGGATCAACCCGGCCAAGCTCGTTTGCGACCTGTTCCACAGCCTGTACTTCTACGAATCGCTCGCGCCGTTCGCCGCGCGCCTTGCGGCCTGCATCGCTTGGGGAGTCGTGTTCTTCGCGCTCGCGGCGCCGTTGTTCAGGAGGCAACGCTATGCGCATCTGTAAATCGGTCTTTGGCATCGCCTTGGCGCATCCCATCTATCTGGGCGTCTACGTGGTGTTCCTTTCGCTTCTGGGAATCTTTCTCACCGGCGGGTTTATCTATGTGGACACCGCTGGCACCACCTATGTGGCGGAGCCGGCGAACTTGGCGGTGGTCGATCGCGACGGCTCGGCACTCTCGCAGGCGCTCGAGGCCTATCTTGCGGACATGCACAACGTCGCGGATGTGGCAGATGATGAGTTCGCCCTGCAGGATGCGCTTGCCACCAATACGGTTGACGCGGTGGTCATCGTTCCGGAGGGTTTCGGGTCAGATTGCCTGGCGGCGGCGCGTGCGGGGGAGGAGCTCCCGAAGGTCGAGGTCGCGTACGGCGGCTACACGCAGGCGTCTGCGCTGGCTGAGCAGCAGGCGGTGCAGTGGGTCCAACTGGCCGGGGCAGCTGCGGCGCTGGAGCCCGAGGCGGACGTTTCGCAGATTGCTGAGCTTGCTGCCGCTGCGACCGCCGAGCGAGCCGATACCGAGGTGATCGAGGTTTCGTCGTCGCGAGGGCCCTCGTATCCGCTTCGAGCGTACTTGAGCTTTAGCACGTACACCATCGTGTGCTCAGTTGTGGTTTGCGTGGGCCTCGTGCTTACCAAAATGAGCGAGGAAGGTGTTCGTCGGCGCATGCTCGTGTCGCCCACGCGCCCGTGGCGTTTGAGCGCCGGAGTGCTCGTAGCATGCCTGGCGCTCGTGCTGTGCGTTTGGGCGCTCACGAGCGCGGTGGGGGTCATCTCGAGCGGGGCGCTTGCCAACGGTGTGGGCGCAGTGCAGACCGCGCTCGCACTCGGTTCGATGCTCGCCTTCTCCCTTGTTCCGCTCGCGCTTGCCTTCATGCTCTCTCAGCTGGGCTTTCGTGAGGAGGGGCTCAATGCCCTGGGTAATCTTGGAGGCATGGTGTCCTCGTTTTTGGGAGGGGCGTGGGTGCCTATAGCGCTTTTGGGCGACGCCGTTCAGACGGCCGCGCTCTTCTCGCCCTCGTACTGGACGAACGATGCCGTTACCGCTGCGTTGACCTCGCCTTCGATTACCGAAGAGCTTCTCTTGCGCATGGGAACCGATGTGGGCGTTACCTTGCTTTTTGCTGTCGCCTTCACAGCAGTGGGGCTTGCTTTGGGACGCGCCCGTCCGAGGGCGTAGCCGGGAAGTCCGCATGTCTCGAACATGGGCGGTGGGGAAATTGGGTTTATCGGAGGGATCGCCGCCGCGGCGCGCCAAGAGCAATGGTCAGCGATTCCCTCGGGAAGTGCCGTTTGCCGGGCACCGGAGACGCCTGGCAGACGAGTCGGGGAGCGTCCAGCCGTCGAGTTTTCAACTTTTGGGCACTTCCCCGCGCGCACGGCAGGTACGGGTGAACGGGGCGGAGGAAAAAGTGCATCTCAGAGGGCCTGCGCCCTCCCGGCTGCGGCGCGGCTACTCGAGCCCATCGCCGCGAAGTGCCCAAAAGTTGCAATCCCGTTCACCCTCGATGGCAAAGCCAGCGATTCCTTAGCGGCGGCGCGGGGTGCGCATGCGGAACAGGCCGTGCTGGTTGCAGAAGAAGTAAAGGTATCCCGATCCGTTTGCGGGGATGCGGACCTCTGCCTCCTGCTCGGGATACAGCTTGGTGAGCTGGATGCCGCCCGAGGTTACGTAGGCGATAAAGCTGATGTAGTGCTGCTTGGTCATGTTGTGGTCGATCAGCACATGCCACGATCCGTCGAGGCAGGTTACGGTGGCGTTATGGTGCTCGTCGGGCTCCTCTGCTTCCTGGGAAATCAGCTGGCTTCCGCAACAGGAAAACGATCCTTCGCCAAGGGCATGGACAACGTTGCCGCAGATAGGGCAAACGTAGAAGCGAGAGCGAAGCATGTTGCCGGCGCGGTTGGCGTTTTGGCGCACATCGCCCGTGAGAAGCTCGGCTACCGACACCCCGAGCGCTGCTGCGAGCGATTCGATGAGCGAGATGTCGGGAAGGCCCCGGCCGCTTTCCCATTTGGAAACCGCTTTGTCGGTGACGCCGACGGCTTCGGCAAGGGCGCGCTGGGTGAGTCCCTGCTGTTCACGCAGGGTTCGGATGGTATCTGCAGTGATGTAGGTGCTCATGGCATCCTTTCGTGTTGTGTGGTCATGGAGTGCGTCGAGGTATGACGGTCGCTCGATTGGTGCCGGCACCGCTCATTATGTACGCCGATTCGGTCGGGCGCTACCTACGGACCGTAGAGCGTGAATCGTAGACACCCGGTGTCTACGATTCACATGGTTCGCGGGAACCGGGTGCCTGCGAACCATGCGGCGCCCCGCGGACCTCGATTTGGTGCATGACTCGCGAACACCCGGTGTCTACGATTCACGAGTTTGGTGTACGCGCGCTACAATGGCATGGACGAGGGCGTCCTCATGTTGGGTGCCATGGCATGAGGAGGGCACATGGACGATTTGCCTGTCGGGCAACCCGCCGATCGCGGCGACCGGCCCGCTGCGTCCGGCGACTGGCCCGCGACCCAGCACTACAAGTTCTTCAACCATACGACATGCGAATTCTATCCGTGCCACGATATGCCCGCCGAGCAGCTCAATTGCTTATTCTGCTTCTGCCCGCTCTACTGCTTGGGCAGCACCTGCGGGGGCAATTTCAGCTATATCGGAGATATCAAGGATTGCAGCGCGTGCACGCTGCCGCACCGCGTGGAAAACTACGAGTACCTCATGCGGCAGTTTGAACGTGTTTCCAATCTTGCTAAGAGCACGGGGCGGGCGCCTCGGGGGCGCGCCGTATGCGAGAATGATGGCACCGACTGAGAGGGGCTTTGCATGAGTTCACATGAACGTGAAGTGATCGGCGTCGACGACCGCGTGTCGGTTGGTCGCGCCATCCCGCTAGGCATCCAGCATATGATGAGCATGTTCGGCTCGACGGTGCTCGTGCCCGTGCTCACGGGGCTCGATCCCAACGTGGCCATCATGTGCTCGGGCATCGGCACCATCTGCTATCTGCTGGTTACGGGCAACAAGATCCCCAGTTACCTGGGCAGCTCCTTTGCCTTCATCAGCCCCATCCTCGCCGTGGGCGCCACGCAGGGGCTCGACGCCGCCATGTCCGGTGTCGTGGTCGCGGGCCTCGTGTTTTTGGCGGTTGCCGGCATCGTTAGGCTTGCCGGCACCGGCTGGATCGACCGCTTGCTGCCGCCGGTGCTCGTGGCGTCGGTGATGGTGGTCATCGGCGTGGGGCTTTCGGCTACGGCGGTCGATATGGCCTTCATGCAGGACCTCCCCGATGGAACGTCGGCGTTCTATGGCTTGGGAGCCATCGTTGCCGCCATCACGCTCGTTGCAGCCGTGGTGTTCTCCAGCATGGGAGGCATCTTCGGCACCATTCCGGTGCTTCTGGCCATCATCGTGGGCTATGTGGTGTCGGTCCCGCTCGGGCTCGTGGACTTCGCGCCCGTGGCCGAGGCCGCGTGGATCGGCTTGCCGAACATCTCCACTCCGCGCTTCGATGTGGGCGCCATTGCGCTCGTGGCTCCTGTGGCCATCGTCGTGGTGATCGAGCACATCGGCCACCTGCTTGCCGTGGGCGAGATCGTGGGCAAGGATTACCGCGAGATGCTGCCGCGCTCGCTCGCGGGCGACGGTATCTCCACCATGATTTCCGGCTTCCTGGGCGGCCCTCCCACCACCACCTATGCCGAGAACATCGGCGTCATGAGCGTCACGCGCGTGTATTCCACGCAGATCTTCTGGTATGCAGGCGGCTTCGCGCTCGTTATCGGCGGGTTCTGCCCCAAGCTGGCGGCGCTCATCCAGTCCATCCCGAGCCCGGTCATGGGCGGCGTGTGCCTCTTGCTCTTCGGCCTCATCGCCTCGAACGGCCTGCGCATGCTCGTCTCCAACAAGGTTGATTTCGACGTCAACCGCAACCTCATGATCGCATCGGTCGTCATCATCGTGGGCGTGGGTATGGAGACCTCGGGCATCTCGATTCCCATCGGTGACTACACGCTTCCCGGCATGGCCACCTCGGCACTTGCGGGCATTCTGCTCAACCTGATTCTGCCGGGCGGACGCCAGGAGAGCTGCTAGGAAACGCTGATTATTGGGCACCGGAGCTGTCCGTCCCGCGAGGTTTCAACTTTTGGGCACTTCCCGACGCGGCGGGCAGGTAGAGGAAAGCGAGGGGAAGGGAAAGGCGCAGCTCAGGCGGCCGGTGCCCTCCCGGATGTGGCGTGGCTACTCGGACCCTCCGACCCGAAGTGCCCAAAAGCTGAAATCGCGATTGCCCCTAAGATAAAATCAGCGTTTCCCTAGCGCGTTTTGTGCCGAATGGCGGGCTGGCCGTGCCGAGCGGCGGCCCTCCGAGCCGAATGGCGGGCTGGTCCCTCCGCATCGCGCGCCTCGCTCCAAATAGCCGTCCCGCGCCGGACCACCGCTCCGTGTGTTGTACACTTGATGTATACAACGCGACACGCCGCAGCGGCGCCAAAGCTTTTCGCAGAATTCTGAGGTACGGCCATGCAGATCTCTTCCCGCTTCACCATCGCGGTGCATACCTTGCTGTGCATCGCGCGGTTTTCGGGCTCGCAGAAAGTGACCTCGGCGTTTATCGCGGGGAGCGTGAACGTGAATCCGGTCGTCATTCGAAGGACGCTCGGGCAGCTCAAGGAAGCGGGCATCGTGCTGGTCGAGGCGGGTGTGGGCGGTGCTAGGCTTGCGCGCCCTGCGGAGCGCATCACCTTGCTCGACGTGTACCGGGCGGTCGGTTGCGTGCAGGGCGACCTGTTCAGCTTCCACGCCAATCCCAATCCGGAGTGCCCGGTGGGGCGCAACGTGCATGCGGTCCTCGATGGCGAGGTTGCTGCGGCGCAGCATGCGCTCGAACAACGGCTGAGCGAGACAACGATTGCCGATCTAGACGCGGAGGTCGAACTTCAGCTTGCAAAGGAGGGCTCCCGTGCCTAGCCCCGCACCAAGTGCCTCGTCTTGCGATGATTGTACGGTCTTGCGCAGCGAGCGCCTGCTGCTGCGTCCTTGGAACGTCGATGATGCGCCCGCCCTCTTCGAGCTCGCGCGCGATCCGCGGGTGGGGCCGCCGGCGGGCTGGGCGCCGCATGCGAGCGTTGACGAGAGCCGGCAGGTGATTCGAGACGTGCTGTCCGCGCCCTATTGCTTCGCCGCGTTTCTTGAAGATGGCGGCGCTCTGGTCGGCTGCGTTGGCCTCACGTCGGCGGAGGCGTCGAGCGCTGCAGGCGAGGGAGAGGCCGAGCTGGGTTATTGGCTCGGTGTGCCGTTCTGGGGCAAGGGACTTGCTACGGAGGCGTCCCACGAGCTTATTCGATACGGCTTTACCGAGCTGGGGCTTTCGGCAATTTGGGCCTGCTATTACGAGGGAAATGAGCGCTCCCACCGGGTGATGGAGCGCTTGGGCATGGCGTACCAACGCAGCGCGGAATGCGACGTGCCCTTGCTCGGCGAGCGGCGCGTGGAGCATTGCATGCGCTTGTCGCGCGACGCATGGGCGGCTGCTTGCTAAGGCGAGGGCTCGGCGGCATTGCGTTCTGTTGCATCAGCACGGGCGTGTTCGGTTTCCCGCGCGATGAAGCGGCGCAAATCGCCGTGCGAACCGTTCGCGCGTGGCTTGGCGCGCATCCAATTGCTTGCCTGCGCGTCATCTTCAACGTGTTCCTCGACGAGGATGCCGCGATCTACCGGCGCTTGCTCAGCGCGTAGCAGATTTGAGCCTGCCAGTTTCTCACTGGAATTCCCGGTCAATCTCCCGGCAAGGACCTAAGCGCTGTTACCAAACAGGGGGCTGATCGAGAGGATTCTCTCTGCAACCTCTTCTGGCGTGAGCGCGGTGGTATCGATAAGCGTGCTGTCTAGGGTAGGGTAAAGCGGCAGGCGCGCAACGCTTCGTGCAATAACGTCGTCTGTGCGCTTGCCAGCGGAAACGTCGCGTGCCAGCCGTTCGCGCAACGCCGCTTCCGAGCAGGTGAGCGATATGTTCACGACACGGCAGCCGGTTTCCGCAAGAGGAAGGTTCGCGCGTATCGCATCGATAATCGCCTGCTCGTGCATCACCCAACAGAACACAACGTTCTCATAGGCGCTGCAACGCAAAAAGTTGCCGAGCACGTGGCAGATATTGTCGAGCACCATCGTGCGCGTTTCGTCCGTCACGATGAAGGGGTCTGCGCTCCAGCACCAATCGCCATCAAGCATCACGGCGGCGGGGAGCGCATCGCGCAGGCGCTGGGCGACCGTCGATTTGCCCACCCCCATGGTGCCGCTGATGAGATACAAGGTCTTCATGTGCTTCCTCCCGAGCGGAGCCTTCGCAGATTGCGGCATGCCGCTTCTGCTATAAGCTTGCCATATCTTACGTGTGAGGAGGCGCCCATGACGAGCCTTACCAAGAAAGAGCTGCTCGCGCAGTCCCTAGCTCGGCATCATGTGCTGCAGCGTGCCAGCCGGCTCCAGGTTGTCTCGGACCTCTGCGGCCTACAGGCCCAGTTTGCCACCGGTCCGCGCGAGGCGCTGCGCATTCGGGCGCGAGACTACACCGAGGGCGGCTGGGACCGGGGGCTTGTCAAGATCTGGTCGCATCGCGGTACCATCCATGTGGTGCCTGCGAGCGAGCTTGGCTTGCACCTCTCGGCGCGCGGCAATACGGGCTCGCTTACCGAGGCATGGCATGGCTGGGGTATCCCGCTGAACGAGGTCGAACGTTGGGCCGATGTTATCCGCGAGCGAGCTGCTGCAGGCATGGGCGAACGCGAGGAGCTCAAGCGGGCCTGCGTGGCTGCCGGTATGGCCCCGGAGCTCGTGCCGCGCATCTTCAACGGATGGGGCGGCTTGCTTAAGGAGATGTGCGACCGCGGCATGCTCGTGTACGAGGCGGGCACGTCCAAGCGCTTCACGCTCCCTCCGGAGGAGCCCGTATGGATGCCTCGAGACGAGGCACGAGCGATGTTCGTCCGTCGATACTTCGAGCATTTTGGCCCGGCGACCATAGCGGACTGCGCGGCGTTTCTTGGGTATCCATCGAGCGAGGTGGCGGGGCTCGTGTGCCGCGCCGGGTTGTCGCTGCGCAGGGTGACATGCGACGGCATCGAGCTCTTCTATCTTGGAGACCTCGACCCCGAGGCGCGTGTGCCCGGATGCGTGTACTTGGCGGGCTTTGACCAGCTCGTGCTGGGATACCGCAACCGATCCCGGTTTGCTCGCACCGAGGACCTGCCCCACATCACCAACAGGGCGGGCATCGTCTTTCCCATCGTGCTCTATCGCGGCTGAGTCTGCGCGTTTTTGTAGCGTGTGC
>OGXS01000561.1_pt1 | contig 33500 bp, 32 predicted proteins | sample 1576371 | NCBI WGS metagenome assembly OGXS01 (sample SAMEA3541475, study PRJEB24748) | human gut metagenome | biome: human gut; feature: human-associated habitat; material: faeces | place: China | collected 2012
CTCCGTTTATCTCTCCGGCCCGCCGCAGACGCAGCATGTGTTTTGTGTATCCCCGGCGGCCCGGGTCGCGCACACGGGTCTGGCAGGCGAAGAACGGCTGAAAGCCTTCCCGCTGCAGACTTTCCAGCACGGTGATGGTGGGGATATACGTATAGCGTTCACTGCGGGAGGTATGCCGGTCTTCCCCAAAAATACCGGGTACATAGTGCATCAGTTCTTCGTGTGTCAGCGGACGGTCACGGCGTATCTGATTCGCATAACCAAAACGACTGGCTAATTGCATACTTTGCTCCTTATGAATGAATTAGCGGTATAAACGAAAAGGCCGCGTCTCCCGGAGAAGACGCGGCCTGATGGATGAAATGAAGACGTTTATTGCCTGAGAATTCCCTCACTGGCGAGATACGAATTTAGCTGTTTTCCGGCATCAGGTTCAAAATTCCAGCACCGCCAGCGTAGCTGCCCTTCGGCATTGCGGATAACCAGCCGGAAATGCGTTCCCTGGTCATCTTCAATAAGCACATTGCGGTAAGCTGTTGTGACGGCAACCGCCTGTTCGCGTGAGAAAGGGCCTTCGGGCAATAAAACAGGGTGGCAGTCCTACATACCGGCTATTTTCCGATAAATTCAACGCTGGCGCCGGTGGCATTACCGTCAGCACCAACCGTGACGGTCACTTTGTCGTACGCACGGTCTTCAGGATTGAATACTTCAAACTCAACCTTATTGCCTTTTACTTCGTAAGAGCCAAAATCAGCGGTTTCTGTTGTTTCCTCGTCATATTCCCGGGCGTATGCCTGCCGGGCAGCCTGCAGGACGGAATCTTTATTAATAGTGGTCGTCTGTTTCGGGGAAAAACCGGCAAGTGATGTGACAAATTTCGGACAGACCTTCAGCATATCACCGCGGGTGAATTCCATTCGTACACCAAATGCCTGTAAAACGGACACATCACGCTCTGCTATGGAGTGAACGGCTTTTTTGACCATTTCCGGCGCCTGTCCGATTTCCACCTCAACAGCCCTGAATCCCGTCTGCTGATTACACATTTGTGATGTGGGGATCAGGTTACCGTTAATACTGATACGGCTGCCCAGGAGCGTCTGTACACCATTCGGGCATCCCTGCATCAGGCCGGTAATACCAATCGTGCCATTTTTCAGCATTACCAGCGCCTGACCATCTTCCGTCATGGTCTGACACCAGCCGTTTTTGACAGCCCAGTTGCCGGCGGAGGCGGAGAATGATGCCACAGTGAACAGCAGGGGAAAAAGAGCTCTGGTATTCATGACTGACCTCTGAAATGAACGTACGGTGTTATTGATAATGATGGAAGGTATGCAGTGACTGTTCAGGGAATGACGTAGCCGTATATTTAGTTTTCTGTTCAACATATTGTCTCCATACCTGTCGGGACGGCTTTGGCAGGCCGGCAATCACAGGTTAAAGGTGTTGATAAGTTTATGGATGAAAGAGAAATGTGGCAGGGCGGAGATAAAACGCTCTTCAGCGACCAGACTGTGGATGTGGCCTCTCCGTTCAAACCGTTCTGATGTCAGGCTGACTGATTTGATATCTGCCAGAGGAAAGACCTGCAGTTTTCCCTTCTGTAACGCGATCAGATACCAGCTACCGCTGTAATAAATGAGCCGGCAGGGCTCCAGTGACGGATACCATCGCTCAGTCATCAGAGAGATGTGGATACACTGTCTTATTGCCAGGATGAGTTGCGAGAAACACTCGGGGAACGTTGCAGTGATATCCGGCGCCGGTAGCCAGATAAGGCAGGGAGAGGGCTCCTGGTTGTCGGTAAGACAGGTTATCAGTCGTCCGTTCCGGAGCGGAAGTATCCGTGCGATCCCGGTATTCTGTATAAAAGAAAGCATTTCAGGGATCGCACCTGGGCTGCTCTGTCGTCTGAGGCTGTACCTGCCATTTCTGTACTCTAAATCCAGGTGAACCAGACGCTGATGAAAATCGCGCTGTAAAGTACGTTCTGTAACGCCAAATTCATCTGACAGTGTTTTTAGTGACAGAGATTCTCCGGCCATCAGTCGGCTGATAATGAGTGATAAGCGAACCGCCAGGCGATCATGCCGGGAACGATTATCAGACATAGATGTGCACTCCGTAAGAAAACATCTTTTATTTCATGATGTTATTATGCATCATGATGTTGAAAGGATGTGTCGCATCCGGATAATCAGGAATAAAATGCAGCAGAAAAAATATTCTTTTAATTATCTGATTTTTAAGCATGATTTCATAAAAAGAAGAATGCTCGTTAATCCAGCGACACATCCTGTCGGCGTGAGTGTGTCAGAACAGACGCTCCCACAGTGTGATCAGCAGGTGGATAATGCGGTCCCGGGCTTTACGCAGAAGCTGTAACATCCAGGCCGGAAAACTGAAACGGGCAACGGCGACGTCAAAACTTTTCCCGATGGTTTCACCAAAAGTCTGTTGTGCGTGTTTCTGGGCCTGTTCAGAGCGGTTTTCTCCCCGGATATGTGAATACACCGCGCTGGTTGCCTGTGGTGGCAGTGCGTGGATCATCAGCGACACAAACGCCGGAAGGTTCCAGCCGACAGGTGCAGCAACGGAGAGTACCGGAAATGATGAAGGGAACAGGGTTGCCACCCGGGCTGTCACCGTCGCCAGTGAGAGCGCCTGCTGACGGGACGGGCATTTTTCTGTGGCATTCCATTCTTCAGCAGGAAACACGCGATCGGCATGGCTGAGAACAAACAGAAAACGCGAGGGATCTGCGCCTTCATTCAGTAAAAACTGATGCATGGTAATGTCGGCGGCATACGCGCGTTCATCTGCCCGCAGGATCCAGATAATCAAATCCACTTCCGGCAGTAACTGACGGTAAAGCGCCCGGTATTCCTGATCATGTTGCGGCGTCTCTCCAATGCCGGGCAGATCGACCAGCGTCATTCTGCGTTCACCGATCTGCAGGGTAAGACGATGAGCCTGGCGGGTGCAGCCGTTCAGGGGATGTGTGGCACAGATATGGGACTGAAAAATAGCATTACACAGGCTACTTTTGCCGGTGCCGGATTTACCCATAATGCCAATCACGGGTTCGTAATGAATAACGCTGTGGAGATGTTCAAGAATTTTCTGACGAATTTCTTCAGGAAGAAACGTCAGATATGATTTCACTTGTGCGGAGAGGGAAGAATGGCTGAATGACATACCGGTATCCTGTTGATTTCACTGAACCGGATCACACTAATCCGGTTTATCATTCAGGTAATATGGACGTGAAAAATGATGGAATGTCTGAATTACGGATATTATTGTTAAAGTGTAATGGAGTATGAAGTGAGTTTTTCAGAACGGGAACTAATGACATACTGCGGTTTCAGGAGATGAGAGGATGACCGGACGTAAAAACAAATGCGTCAGAAAAAATTGTAACAATCAGGTTTTCTCAGTAAAAATGGCAGTGGAGAAAAGACTGTGCAGAAAACATTATGAGAGGTTTTGTGAGCTCAAAAAAAGAAGAGAGCAAAATCCTGTTCACAGATTAAATGAAGCATTGCCAAGAAAGATAAAAGGACCCAAAAGTAAGAAAAAATTAGTAAAAGAAAGAGAAATCATTAACAGCAGGAAGAAACATAAACAGGAGCAGGGACCATCGCTGGTTGAACTTAATAAAAAAGTTCGTGAGATACTGAAAACTCCGGCATGGAGAACGCTGGAAACGAGAATTCGAAGAAACGGTATCACATTTAAATCAAAAGCAGAGTTAGATGTACTTTCTGAACTTTATGCAATTTATTCATGGGTTTCATATTGCAAACGGAGCGATAATTATTCTGTGTGGTTTTTGAATTGTCCGGATGTAAATATAAATCTTCATGTGTGCGAATGCAGGTCTTCTGAAAGCGATTGTTATCTACCATCCCGTTTTATTATTCTTCCAGCTCCATTAAGGCAAAAAGTAAAAAGAAAATACCCTGCTAATTCGTCTGGAGTGTCAGGATATAGTGATTCAAAAAGTCTTTATAAGACTGTTTTGTCTGTTTGTGGTGGGAAAAGAGAAACCGAATTGTTCTTTTATTCACTGCCAGTAAAGACTAATCATCATCCTTACTGGATTAAAAGTGGTGTGGTTAAAAGATTTCCGCCTATTTTGGGCTTGTTGTTTTATGAACAGGAAAGGTTAACAGGAGGTGTTTTTCGTTATGTGTTGATAAAGTTTTATAATGCTTTTAAGGAGAATTTGTTTTTTGTTGAGATTATCTCGTGCTGTTTTCTTGTTGAGTTTTTTCATGATATTGATTCATTTTTTATAAATCAACGATTAAGTAAGTTGGAAATTTTTATAGATAAGTGGAGGGAGGGTAAAGAAATCTGGATAAAAGCATATCTACAACTGATACATAATGCATTGGGAATAACTGAAACAGAAAAACTCGTCAATCTATATAATTCATTTTTTACTGATAAAGTGGTTCTCTGGGATGAATCAGTAAAAAAAGTTAAGTGGATTTATGAGAAATAGCACCATTTAACTGAAAGCTACCATAACGTCTTTTTGATCACACGCATGATAATGCGTCTCATTTAAATTTCGTTTTTTGGGTCATGGAAATTTTCCGAACATCAGTGATAATGAGGGTTTTGTTGTTTTTGTTTCTGCAATGTTTGAGGGCTGTTCCTGGAGACGATTCGTTGCTTGTGAGCAAGTGGTGGTCCGCTTTACTGGACGAGTTTTGCATTTGTTGAGTGGTGAAATGGAAGTAAAAAGAGCCCCTTTCTGGCAATGACTGAAAAAGTCAGTAGCGTGTAACAGTAAAAACTAACATAAAGTGATTATCGTATGATTATGACAATAACTTATAACTTTTATGAAAAGAACAACAGAAACTACGAAGCCATAACAGATTCCTGAGACCATGTTTTCTGAGGTAGAGAAAATAATTCAAGAGTAAACCAGTTTGTTTTTTGGTCAGTAAAGAACCATGCCTGATGTGAAAACGGGTAATCAACATTCAGTCTGCATGGATGTTTGGAAGAGTTGAGAATGTCGGTATGATACTATATACACGTATTTTTACTAAGCATTTCAGTAAGTGTTATACACGTATTTTCATAAACACTTCTACAAGTGTTTTCGTTAAGCATTGCTATACACATCCAGTTTAGTAAATCTTTACGTTAACTAAATCAGTTTAATGCTGCTGTAAAACCTTTCTGCTTCAGCAATCAATCTGCTATTCGATTTTACTGATGTTACGTTTAACCTTTCCTGATATTTCGAGTTTCGACGTTAGCATGAGAAAAGTATCTTTACGCTAAATCAACCCGAACTTTCCTGAAGTAATCTGACGTTCTTTTCGATGTGCTTACGACGATTCTGTTAAACGACTTTCTGGATGTTTTGATAACAATCAGATTTAGGCATTAACGATTCCTGACGTTTTTCTTTTCCGTGTAAGGTCATTGTTTTCGTCATGAGGTTTCTTCTTGCATTGCGAAAGTGTGATGAACGGTTTTGGTGTTTTGATTCAGATGAAGTTTACGTTATCGATGGTTAATCGTTTTTATGGTGCGTAGTGAAACGTAACGCTTTCAGGAAGGGAAAATCGATTCTGATGGGGATGATCGTGTAACGGCGTTATCTGTAAACAGGTTTTAAACATGTCATTCGCATCCGTGATTAAGTTGTGTGATTAAGCTGTAGGTTTTGGCGTTGTTGTTGATTTGCATTACCAGGAAGCGTTCTGGTTGCGTTTCTGGTGTTTTGTTTGAATGTTCTGTGGATCCTTTTCCCTTCTGACTTTTCTCGTTGTCCATGTCGTTTTTAAATCCATTCGCTGTTCTTGAGTGTTTTTACCCTGTGTGTAGGATTATCTTTTTGTTCCGTTTCAATCACTCTTAATCAGAAAGTTGTAGCATTGCTCAATGCCGGATGCCGTAAAGTTTTACCGCGGTGATTAATGATGTGAAGTCAATCCAAATCAACGGAGATCTCTCATCATGAATCAACCAATACACAATGCTTACTGGTTATCCCGTTTTGAAAGTATTCTCAACGGTGCCCTGGCGCAACACCGTGCCGTCTCGTTAATCCGGGTGGATTTACGTTTCCCTGAGTATATGCCTGCCACCATCATGGATACCGATTTAGATTCAGCGGTGATTTCTCGTTTTTTTGCATCCCTGAAAGCAAAAATTCAGGCTTACCAGCGGAAAAAACGACGTGCCAACAAGCGTGTGCGTGCAACCACTCTGCGTTATTTCTGGTGTCGGGAGTTTGGCAAGGAAAAAGGCAGGAAACATTATCACGTGATATTACTGCTCAACAAAGATACCTGGTGCTCGCCAGGGGATTTCACCGTTCCTTCTTCGCTGGCGACGCTGATCCAACTGGCATGGTGCAGTGCTCTGCATCTTGAGCCCTGGCAGGGTAATGGACTGGTTCATTTTTCCAGGCGGACGCCTTTCCGTAAACCGACATCATCTGATGCTCGCCCTTCTTCCGATGATACGCCTGTGCCTGGTGGATGTTCTGATACCCGGAAGGATTCTGACAAAAAATCTGGTGGATCCGCTGTTCTCTGGGTCAAGCGTGGTGATGTGGAAGCGATGCAGAAAGCCATGGAGAGAGCCCGTTATCTCGTGAAGTATGAGACGAAGCAGCATGACGGTTCTGGTCAACGTAATTATGGTTGCAGTCGTGGGCTGGGGCGTCTACTGGATGGCAGGTGAACCCTGTAAAACAGCATCCGATGCCTGAGTTTATGCCAACGCCCTTAGCTCGCTTTCTGAAAAGTCGTCCTGAAGTAATGCAATGGATTGCCATCTACTTCCGTTCGTGACACATAAGTCGAAAAACCTTTGGTTGTTCTGGTTATTTGCATTTACTGCCATTCATAGAAATGAACAGATCGATTGGTAGGACTCAAATGTTATAGCGTCTCTCTTCTCATAGTCTGCTTTGTACCAGACGCGGAATCCCCTAATGCTGGTGTACAGGTTCTGACTCATTTCCTCCCCCACTTTCATCCCGTTATACTGTGAAAAAAGGAGGTAGGCGTGAAACTGAAAATGCAGGATTTGAGGCTGTTTAATATTGTGTTCGAGAGCGATCCTGGCTGGATACTGGATTTCTCTAACCGCACCTTGTCTGCTTTTTTCGATGAAGAATTGAACATTGATATTGATGATGAACGTTATCAGAAAGAGGGGACGTCAAAAGCCAAACGAGTTAGATGCTTGCTGAAACAGGTTGATCGTGAGACCGCTCTGCGGGTTCTTGGTGCGCTCTGGCAGTATAAAACGGAATCCATGCCTGAACAGGCTGAACAAAGCCGTAATGACTATCTTGCACTGATTTCCCGCTTAGAAAACGCTGACACCGATGAAGCCAAAGGCGTTAAGCCTGTCCAGGCATGGCATGGTGTTGACTGGCATTCACTTATCGCTGAAATGAACGAGATGAAATCTCTGCCGCCACATCCACGTGGTTTTCGGTTTGAAGCCTGGCTTGCTGAACTGTTCAGTATCTTTAAGCTTGCTCCCCGTTCGTCTTTCCGAAATACAGGCGAACAGATTGACGGAAGTTTCCGACTGAATGATGAATTTTACCTGATGGAGGCAAAGTGGCATCAGAAAAGAACGTCGGCTGCCGACCTCCATGTATTTGAAGGAAAGCTCAGTACCAAGGCAACCTGGACACGCGGTGTTTTTATCAGTTGGATGGGCTTTACGCCTGAAGGCCTGACGGCTTTTGGTAAAGGGAAGCGGGTTATCTGTGTCAGTGGTTATGATCTTTACCACTCACTGAATCATAGGATCCCTTTACCCGACCTTCTGGATGCTAAAACCCGGCACGCGGCTGAAACGGGAGAGCCCTATGCTGAGTTCGACCGACTATATGCACTGAAAGACAAACAGTTCGGCACGCTGAAATAACGGGTTGGGAAGCGATGACCTGCTCCCCGTTGTTTCACACAGAATCGTGTACAGGGTCGAAGTTCTGGCTCAATGTGCTGACTGAACTGAAAAACCGCGGTCTGAACGATATCCTCATCACCTGTGTAGATAGCCTGAAAGGCTTTCCAGATGCCATCAACACAGTATATCCGGAGGCCAGCATCCAGTTATGCATCGTGCATATGGTGCGCAACAGCCTGCGCTTCGTGTCATGGAAGGACTACAAAGCCGTCACTCGCGACCTGAAAGAGATTTAATCAGGCACCCACGGAAGAGACAGGCTAGCAAGCACTAGATAAGTCGGAGCTGGCAGGCTAACTGACCGAATCTTACCACGTTCTTCGCTTATCTGACGGACATTCGCAAAGTGCGCTATACGACGAATGCCATCGAGTCACTAAACAGTGTGATCCGCCATGCGATCAAAAAGCGTAAAGTGTTCCCGACAGACGACTCGGTGAAAAAAGTGGTGTGGCTGGCAATCCAGTCTGCGTCCCAGAAATGGACGGTGTCGTTGAAGGACAGGTGTATGGCAATGAGCCGCTTTATTATCGAGTTCGGTGACTGCCTGTCACTTCTGAAAAAAGGCATTTACACAGAATCCTAAACAGGTTCCGACATTCCCCACTCATACTAAACACCTTGTCACTTGACGCAGGGCTGAACATTTTACAACAACGGTATACCAATATGATATTGGTTTACTAAATTTTTTGGGAATCCCTCAGGGAATTTCTCCCTATACTTCCAGACATCTGTTATCATTTAACCCATTACTGATCCGCTGCCGCATATATACCTGCGGCGAGCGATAACTTAGAACTATGCTGCATTGTAATGTTCGATTGCTACTGCATGGTTATGCAATGCCGTCATTAACATCTGGCTTGGGCATGAACACGATGTAGTCACGCTTTATCGTTTTCACGAAGCTCTCTGCTATTCTGTTACTCTCCGGACTCCGCACCGCCGTGTTCTTCGATTCAAGTCCCAACATCCGAGCGAACTGGCGTGTTTCATTAGCCCGGTAGCATGAACCATTATCTGTCAGCCACTCCACTGGAGACGCCGGAAGCTCGTTGCCGAAGCGGCGTTCCACCGCTCCTGGCATGACGTCCTGTACTGTTTCACTGTTGAAGCCGCCGGTAGTGACCGCCCAGTGCATCACCCCGGCAATAAGGGAGCGTGCGCTATCCACTTTTTGCACGTCCATATTCAACGGCTTCTTTAATGAGTTCATTTTCCATCGTTTTGTTCCGGGCAGGCGCTGGCGTTCTTTAATCTGCCTTATGGCAGCAGCAAGTTCAGAGGCAGGAACGATCTGTTCCCCAGCAGTCACCGCAGTAAGACTTCCCTCCTGGTATTGCTTGCGCCAGAGAAGTAACTGGCTGCTACACCATGTTGCCGGGCAACGAGGGAGACCGTCATTCCTGGTTCAAAGCTCTTCTGAACATTAGCGATCTTTTCCTGTGCAGTATGCCGTCTGAGTTTCTCCGGTCCTGAGGCATCAATCATCTGTTTTCCAATGACCAGTCTAAAAACTAATATTAAGATTATCACTTATTTAAGTGATATTGGTTGACTGGAGATTCAGGGGGCTAGCCTATCCGGGAAAGTTCACTCACTTTGAATGAAGTAAATATTAAGTATCACATTTTGTGATGTAGCCATTATTTTTATAAAAAATCACCTGATAGGATTTATCATAAGTTAATGATAAGCAGAGTATTGATAGATGAGCAAGAAGAAGTTTTCTGTTGAGAATGAAGATCTCTCTACTGTTCGTACATCACTTCTTAATTCCAACCTTGTCCGGAAGTTGATCATGGAAATGTCTGATGAAGACTTCAATCAAGTTAAGGATAACCTTGAAAAGGCCATTGAGCAGCGTAATGAGTTGAAGGATTCTTTGGCAATTATCAAAAAGTACATGGATGACGCAGGTGTAACGGCGGAAGATGTGTATCGTGAATTTGGCAAAAAATTACAGACGGGCAGAAAAAACGATTCAGGAGAGTCTAATAAGTACAGGTATGAGTATAACGGTCAAATAATGTACTGGAGTGGACAAGGTCGTCGGCCTTCTGTTATTGCAGAAGCAATAAAAGCCGGAGGTTCTCTTGATGATTTTCTTATATCTCAGGGCACATCATCATCTTGTTCTGATTATGAGTGATACATCTAATCGGTTGAATGTTGCTGTAATGCTCGCTTTTGATGCTTATATGGCAGCGTTACCGTTTATTGTTTTAGTTACAAATTGGTCGTCATGGACATAACCTGAAATTATAACTGTCATCGGGTCTTTCAAGTTGCTTATGCATATAACGCCAGGGAGGAAAACGAGAGTTAAAAAATTGAACTGTTCTCATAGAGACTGTAATTTAAATTGTGTAATTGCCGGTTTTGATATGTTCACTCCAACAACGTAGACAAGTAGATTGTGGACGAAAAGACGCTTAAAGTCCTTGCGGCTGAACTGGCTAAAGGCCTCAAAACCGGGGCCGATCTCAATCAGTTTTCCCGTATGCTGACGAAATTAACTGTCGAAACGGCGCTTAATGCGGAACTCGGTAACGGCTGCAGATGTTCCTGCTCTGGTGTATGCTCAGCATCCTGTTTTGGTGCGGCGAAGACATGGAAGCGGCGGGAGAACCCCAGCGTATTAACCGCAAAGTTAACTTTGCACCGTTGCCCGGCAACCTCCACCTCAACTTCGCCCTAGTCGTGCTGGAGCTGGTATCCAGGCTGAGTTTCGAAGCGAACTGTTCTTTTTGACGGACGCATTTTACGTTTGGGCTGGATGTAGTAACGCAGCATGGAACGTCCGCCCGTATAACCCATTGCCTGACCGTTCGTTCAGAGCAACCAATCTGAGTCGCAATATCGACAATGTACGCGCCCTGCTGGCGCATTTGCTTTATCATGTAAAAGTCCTCTCTGCTCAGCATGTTGATGTCATTTCTGGTGTGAGAACCTTAAGGAAACAACATGTTGGGTGGAGCGGAAAATCCAAATGGTGACCGTCTTATTATCGCTGGCGCTGACACCTGAGCGATCACCTTTAATATGGTAGCAATTACACTGAATTACTTACAGATTCGTTATAACGAACCTCTGTACATAATTATGAAACAGATTTGTATTTACATAAAACATGGATATTTTTAATTTAGGTTTATTACTATTATTATACTCACTCCCTTTTTGATATAATCTCTATTGTTATTTATTTCCTGTCTTCACTCACTCTCAATCTTTACATATTCCATTAGTATTACTCTTGTTATCGTATTCACTCCATCCCCCAATCATAATTACTGTAACTCATATGATATTCAGATAAGCTATTCTCTACTACGCTATTGCTAATATCCATCTGTTATCAGTCTTCACTGAAACAGCAATTGATCTTAATCTTATTTATCATGAACTGTATTTACTTAACGATAATTGTTTATCTGAAGTGTTTTAACTATTCTGGTGAACATCAATTCTTTTGTCATCACTGATTAACTGAATGTTTACTCTTTGATACAGTATCCATGATTCCGTCATGTTTAACAGAGCTGGATAAACAACAGAATCAACAGAGTGAATTCCTGATTATGTTTGTTTCGGGTTGTATTGTTTAAGATGCAGGGTAAAAATCATGCCAGTGGTATTTTTTACTCTGGTAATGTGTGCGGTTAACGTTCATGTCCTTAAGAACAGATTGGATGAGGGCGTATAAGTTTATTGCGTTGGCTTTGTACACGTTTTTTTTAGAACCACTGAGAGCAAGTTTGTAGTTTATGATGTGATTGGCCGTAATGCGTTTCTTAACCTCCAGTTAGTGGGGTTTTAGCGCGTATTTTACAGTATTTCGTGATGTTTATTGATTCTGTATTTTATTCGCTCCTCGTTTATCTCATCTCTTTAGCAAATACCATCAGATAATCCATTTCTTTCTGCATAATGCTGCGTATCGTTAATAACCCGTCGTATTCATTCTGCTACAGCATGCCTGATAAATACCATCTGTAAGTTATTACCGTTTTAGATCTGATTATGAGCGAAAGCATTAATTCGCTCACAGAGCTTAAAACATCATTAACTTTCAGGAGTCATCAACATGCCTAAATCTTATACACCAAACTGGTTTTTTACCGCTTTACTTGACAATCACATCAATCAAATGATGGCACGCTATTCCTGCCTGCGGGCCTTACGCATGGATTTCTTCTACAGGAAAGATACGCCTGATTTCTTACAACCTGATCATCGCTGGCTTGAATTGCAGTTGCGTATGCTGCTGGAGCAGGTGGAACAATTTGAAAATATCGTTGGCTTCTTCTGGGTGATTGAATGGACGGCTGATCATGGTTTTCATGCGCATGCGGTTTTCTGGATCGATCGTCAGAGAGTTAAAAAAATATATCCCTTTGCGGAGCGGATTACGGAATGCTGGCGGTCTATTACGCATAACAGCGGTTCGGTGCACCGTTGTACATATCAGCCGCATTATACATACAACATCAACATCCCCGTGCGTCATAACGATCCCGGGAGCATCGATAATATTCGCGGTGTCCTGCATTATCTGGCGAAAGAAGAACAAAAAGACGGGCTGTGTGCCTACGGTTGCAATGAAGTTCCTGAACGGCCTGCTGCAGGGCGTCCTCGTAAGCCTCACTTCTGAAGCTTAAGGCCTGAGCCTCCGCTCCTGGAAACACTCCGTCGGTAAAACCTTACCGCCTTGATTAATGATGTGAACCGAAGTCAACGGAGATCATTCACCCTGAACCTGCATCCAGTGTTCTTTCCCTTATCTTCCCGTTCTGCTTCAGTTTTTCACTTATTCCATCAATCTCATCCGCAAGCCATAACACGTCAGTTCATTCACGGGTAGGACGCATTGTGGGTTGCGCATAACGGAACATATCTTATGAATGCTATTCCTTATTTCGACTATAGCCTGGCCCCCTTCTGGCCGTCTTATCAGAGCAAAGTTATCGGCGTCCTTGAGCGTGCGCTGCGTGAGCAGTCCGGCTCCCGGATACGGCGGATCCTGCTTCGTCTGCCGTGTGAATATGACAATACCTTCAACAGCAGAACGACCTGGTTTGGTATGGATTTTATCGAAACCGTCAGTGCGCTGATGAATGCAACACCCGGACGTGACCTCTGCTGGCTCCTGACCCGTCATCCTGAAAAGCCGGAATACCACGTGGTGCTGTGTGTCAGACAGGAGTATTTCGATGGCCCTGAACTGGACCGGCTGATTCTGGATGCCTGGAGCAACGTACTGGGTTTCGCGTCACCAGGTGAAGCAAAGCCGTACCAGAAGCAGATCACCCGGGATGTGGTATTGGACAGTCGTTCACCGGACTGTGAAGACATCCTCAAAGAGTTGATATGGGCGTTCAGCGATTTCGCCCGCGATCGTCGTGGTGTGTGCGATCCGGAAGCCCGTTGCCTCGCCGGTAATCCCGGCTATCCCGGATCTGCAGGACCGTTCTGAAAGCTCGGTTCAGCATCTTTCCCTGCATTCGCACAAACTTCATAAATCTCACAAAGGACATTCTGACCATGTTGACCACAACAAGCCACGACAGCGTGTTACTGCGTGCCGACGATCCCCTGATCGACATGAACTACATCACCAGTTTCACCGGCATGACCGATAAATGGTTTTACAAGTTGATCAGTGAAGGCCATTTCCCGAAACCCATCAAGCTGGGCCGCAGCAGCCGCTGGTACAAAAGTGAAGTGGAGCAGTGGATGCAGCAGCGAATCGAGGAGTCACGAGGAGCAGCAGCATGAAACGTGTTGTAATGCCGGTACGCTGGCAATGTACAAAATGCTGGCGCTGGTATTGTGGAACCCGGCCCTGCCCCTGGTGCTGGCGACACTCCCGCTTATCTTTCCGCTGACACCCTCCAGTCAGCCAACTGTTTGTACCTCTTTCCTGACTGATTCGTCATTCCATTCTTATTGATTATAACTGGCATTACACCGGTGCTGGCGTGCTTTCCTGCGTATCTGCACCGGTTTAACAAAATTCAACGGGGATAAAATAATGCAGATAACCGAAGCATTACTTGCAGAGCCGGGAGACATCCGGCGTTTTGTTCAGCAGGCGGTGGACCACTGGCCACATCTGTTGGCATTTCGTTTCACTCTCCGTTCGGCAGAAGGAAGCATCAACGGGCAACAGATTCAGGTATTCTGTACTTCTTTTTACCGACAGGTGCACGAACGTATTACTGAGAGTAATCACATGCTCAGTCCATCATCGCCGGTGGTATTACGCTGGTTGCGGGAACAACATGGAGGGGCAACAATACGATGCCTGTTGCTGCTCAGCCAGGATCTTTTCTGCCATCCGCGAGCCAGTGCCACGGTTGATGAAGCATGTTCACAACTGGTAGATTTACTGCAACAGACCTGGCAGGTGATAAGCGCTGGCGGACAATGTCGGGTGGAAAGGTGTTTTCGGGTTGCCCGGCCTGATACATCAGAGCAATACGTTGCCTTAAAAACTGCTGTTCAGTCCCTGATGTCACTGGTTATTGCAACAATTATCCGGTGATGGCCGGGAGAAATATCGACAACAACATTGGTGGAAACGCATTACGCTGGGTGGCCGTTGGAAGAAAAGCTATCTTTTTTTCGGCTCTGATCGTGGTGGAGAAAATGCGGTAATCATCTACAGTCTGCTGATTACCTGCAAGCTGAATGGTGTGGAACCGGAATCGTGGCTATGTGAAGAGATCATAAGGATCAATAATCCCTCATCGAACAGGGGGTATGAACTACTGCTCTGGAACCTCTCTCCTGTAAAATAAACCTTACACTACGTACTTCCCTAGCACTTACATAGAAAAAGTTAAGTTCCCGGTTGATCGAATGGATACGATTTGCTGATCGGACTTCGATGCCAATCCGTGATCGAATAGAGCGGGATATGCAGTTATCGCTCACCGAGGGAATATCTGTGGCTGCGGATCAGTAATTGCTTAAAATCAATTTGACAATATTTATATTTGATGTAAATGATAAAGTGGTATATGCTTAACTAAAATTAAATGTATCTCTTCTTGAAGAGAGTTTTTTATTTCTACTGTTTGGAGTCTTATTGATATTTTTAATTGTTATAGCAAAGAATTCACTATGAAGGTATGTATATGAGAGATGATCCAGGTAAAGTAAAGGAGTATGTAAGGCGTAAAGTTGATTTGTATATTTTATCATTAGCTATTTTGTTTTGTTTTTTTATTTTTATCACAATAAAGCTCCCTGTTTGTCTTGGTGCGCAATGTAAGTCTGTTGGCTGGCTTTTGTTATTGAAAAACAATATTGTCCCATTAATCTGTTTAGGGTTGCTTTTATATTGCTGGATTGCCTACAAAAGATTTAAATATGACACAAACAAAAGTGTAGAACTCCCAATGGAAATAACAAAAATTGAAAAAATAAACTATGAACATCTTACTTTTTTAGCTACGTATATTATCCCATTGATTACATTTGATTTTGAAAAAGAAAGATATGTAATCGTTTTGGCGGTTCTCTTGATAATAATGGGGGTGATTTATATTAAAACGGATTTGTTTTACGCCAACCCCTCCCTGGCTTTATTGGGATTTAATATTTATAAATTGAACGTTAGTATAACAGGTGGAGTTAATAAATCAGGGATAATATTGATTACGAGACGGCAGTTAAAAGAAAATGACATGGTTAGCTATATAGTGCTTGATGAAAGAGTTTACTATTCTGGAGATTAAGGATTAAATATGTCACCGCAGAAATTAGATAAAAAAGGTTTAGATGATAATTTAAGTTATTATATTAATAATAAAAATGACGTTTCTGTTATAGTTTATGCCATTCTTAAAAATAGCCCAATAGCATATAGAATGGATATCGAGGGGAGTGCTCAAAATGGCTTAAAAGAGTTATTTTTAGACAGCCTAAAAAGAAATATTATTGATAATCATGAGCTTGGTGTTTTATCCCTTTCGTCGGCGGATGAAAGAAATAATGTTATTTATCATTACGATATTGAATGGCCAGACGAGTTAACTTCCATGCAAAATATGCTTGGACAGCAAGGAGAGCCTGTTTTTGATTTCAACGTGCAAAATATTGAAGATATTAGAGTGTTGTTAATTTGCATTGGTAATGCTCAACAACAAATTATACTTTATAAAACAATGGCCCCAGTCAATATTTTCTCTCGCACTGGTTTTTTTCTAAAAAAATCCGCAACAAGACTTGAAGAAATAAAGGATGACTTTTTTCGAGTTAGTGATAACTTTCAAATTATCAAAGTCGAAAACAATTTATATGTAATAGACCTTAAATTAATAGAGAAAATGTTTTGTTTTCATGATGTTATCAAAAAAGAAGCCATGCTTGGCACTGAGAGATCCCCTCATAATTTCCCCAAAGCGTAACCATGTGTGAATAAATTTTGAGCTAGTAGGGTTGCAGCCACGAGTAAGTCTTCCCTTGTTATTGTGTAGCCAGAATGCCGCAAAACTTCCATGCCTAAGCGAACTGTTGAGAGTACGTTTCGATTTCTGACTGTGTTAGCCTGGAAGTGCTTGTCCCAACCTTGTTTCTGAGCATGAACGCCCGCAAGCCAACATGTTAGTTGAAGCATCAGGGCGATTAGCAGCATGATATCAAAACGCTCTGAGCTGCTCGTTCGGCTATGGCGTAGGCCTAGTCCGTAGGCAGGACTTTTCAAGTCTCGGAAGGTTTCTTCAATCTGCATTCGCTTCGAATAGATATTAACAAGTTGTTTGGGTGTTCGAATTTCAACAGGTAAGTTAGTTGCTAGAACCCATGGCTCCTTTGCCGACGCTGAGTAGATTTTAGGTGACGGGTGGTGACAATGAGTCCGTGTCGAGCGCTGATTTTTTCGGCCTTTAGAGCGAGATTTATACAATAGAATTTGGCATGAGATTGGATTGCTTTTAGTCAGCCTCTTATAGCCTAAAGTCTTTGAGTGACTAGATGACATATCATGTAAGTTGCTGATAGGTTTCCAGTTTTCCGCTCCTAGGTCTGCATATTGTACTTTTCCTCTTACTCGACTTAACCAGTACCAACCCAGCTTCTCAACGGATTTATACCATGGCACTTTAAAGCCAGCATCACTGACAATGAGCGGTGTGGTGTTACTCGGTAGAATGCTCGCAAGGTCGGCTAGAAATTGGTCATGAGCTTTCTTTGAACATTGCTCTGAAAGCGGGAACGCTTTCTCATAAAGAGTAACAGAACGACCGTGTAGTGCGACTGAAGCTCGCAATACCATAAGTCGTTTTTGCTCACGAATATCAGACCAGTCAACAAGTACAATGGGCATCGTATTGCCCGAACAGATAAAGCTAGCATGCCAACGGTATACAGCGAGTCGCTCTTTGTGGAGGTGACGATTACCTAACAATCGGTCGATTCGTTTGATGTTATGTTTTGTTCTCGCTTTGGTTGGCAGGTTACGGCCAAGTTCGGTAAGAGTGAGAGTTTTACAGTCAAGTAATGCGTGGCAAGCCAACGTTAAGCTGTTGAGTCGTTTTAAGTGTAATTCGGGGCAGAATTGGTAAAGAGAGTCGTGTAAAATATCGAGTTCGCACATCTTGTTGTCTGATTATTGATTTTTCGCGAAACCATTTGATCATATGACAAGATGTGTATCCACCTTAACTTAATGATTTTTACCAAAATCATTAGGGGATTCATCAGTGCTTGGCATTAGTGCCATTGAGAGTATGGATATTATCGCTGATATAAATTCGATAAAAGAACTAATAGATGATGTAAAATATGCCAGAAAATTAACAAGGGTGGCAAAATCTTCGCCAGTAATATTGGCTAATATTGAAAATGAAAAAATAATAGAGTTTTGTAAGATCTACCCAGTGCTGGTCAATAGAATCAGATTCAATGAAGATGGAACAAAGATTACGCTTGACACGAAGGTCTCAAAAGATCTCTTTATTAAAGTCCTGATGGATGATTTTTTAACCTCACAGTTAACTCAGTTTTATTATGAAAGTCTAGCAAAAGATGCTTTAAAATTAGCGGCTGACAATACTAAAGAGAACTAATTAACATTGTGGTGAATATTTCACCACAATGTAATTCTTTAATAATTTAAATGAGGCCTGAAGCTTTTTATTTTTCATCCTGTTTCCCATTTGAGGTAGAGGTTAAATGTCAGGCTGTCATGGCGCTGAGTACTCTACGATTATCGACCTGTGAAGTTACCTGGCGCATTGGTATCAGTTGTACAGTATTGTATAAATGGAAAGCTGAAATTATCGGCAACAGTACTTACCAGACTATGAGTAAGCATAAGGAACTTTCCCTGGAGGCAAATTCGATGCGTTGAGGGAGGAAATCGCCCGACTGAGCAGGAAATACGCCACGATACGTACGATGCTGGCAGATATCTTTAACAGTAACTACCAGTGTTATGGTTATCGTCGCTTACATGCGATGCTCAGATATGAGGGGCTACGGCTATCAGAAAAAGTTGTACGCAGACTTATGGTGAAGGAACAGCTTGTCGTTAACTGGAACCACCGTCGCCACTACAGCCCATATTGCGGAGAAATCGGACCGGCTCCGGATAACTTTATTGCCAGAGATTTTAAGGCGGAGCAACCTAATCAGAAATGGCTAAAAACTGAACCGCCCCGGAAATCCTGGAGACTAAACTCCCTGAGAAAGAGGTAAACAGGATGACTAAAAATACTCGTTTTTCCCCCGAAGTCCGTCAGCGGGCGATTCGTATGGTTCTGGAAAGTCAGGATGAATATGACTCACAGTGGGCGGCAATTTGTTCCATTGCTCCAAAGATTGGCTGTACGCCGGAGACTCTGCGTGTCTGGGTTCGCCAGCATGAGCGGGATACCGGGGGCGGTGATGGTGGGCTCACCAGCGCTGAACGTCAGCGTCTGAAAGAGCTGGAACGTGAAAATCGTGAACTGCGCCGCAGTAACGATATCCTTCGCCAGGCTTCCGCTTATTTTGCGAAGGCGGAGTTCGACCGCCTCTGGAAAAAATGATGCCACTGCTGGATAAGCTGCGTGAGCAGTACGGGGTCGGACCGGTATGCAGCGAACTGCATATTGCCCCGTCAACGTATTACCATTGTCAGCAACAGCGACATCATCCGGATAAACGCAGTGCCCGTGCGCAGCACGACGACTGGCTGAAGAGAGAGATACAGCGCGTATACGATGAAAATCATCAGGTGTACGGTGTGCGTAAAGTCTGGCGTCAGTTGTTACGGGAAGGAATCAGGGTGGCCAGATGTACAGTGGCACGTCTCATGGCGGTTATGGGACTTGCCGGTGTTCTCCGGGGTAAAAAGGTCCGTACGACCATCAGCCGGAAAGCCGTTGTCGCAGGCGACCGCGTAAACCGTCAGTTCGTGGCAGAACGTCCTGACCAGTTGTGGGTGGCTGATTCTACTTACGTCAGCACATGGCAGGGGGTCGTCTATGTGGCGTTCATCATTGATGTGTTTGCCGGATACATCGTGGGGTGGCGGGTCTCATCGTCTATGGAAACGACATTCGTGCTGGATGCGCTGGAGCAGGCGTTGTGGGCCCGTCGTCCGTCTGGCACCATCCATCACAGCGATAAAGGCTCTCAGTATGTGTCACTGGCCTATACGGAGCGACTAAAAGAAGCCGGATTACTGGCATCAACAGGGAGTACAGGCGACTCGTATGACAACGCGATGGCTGAGAGCATCAATGGTCTTTACAAAGCGGAGGTAATACACCGTAAGAGCTGGAAAAACCGTGCAGAAGTGGAACTGGCCACACTCACGTGGGTGGACTGGTATAACAATCGACGATTGCTGGAAAGGCTGGGCCATACTCCTCCGGCAGAAGCAGAAAAAGCTTATTATGCTTCCATCGGAAACGATGATCTGGCAGCCTGAGTTCACAGATAAAACACTCTCCAGGAAACCCGGGGCGGTTCAAACAGTCGTTCAGTCCTTTATGTTACCCGTTATGACAACAATCAGTTGGTGATGGACGTATGAACCTTCTGTGCTTCCGTTGATTCTTATTGACTGATAAAGTTTTGTCTGCTGAATCTTTATACGGAATTCTCTTCAGTATGCCTGCACAAATTGACTATCTTGCGGATAAATATTGTTTTACAGAACTGAATGAATCTCCACGCCTTTGCCAGCAGTGGCAGGATGTTCTGGAGGAGTGTCGGCAGACAGAGGCCGGACCAGAAGAACGGCTGCGTATTGCCCTGCTGAATGTGGATTACGTCACCAGTTTTGAACTGCCTTTTCGTCTGCTTTTAACCCGCACGCCACAGCTGATTGCTGCGCTTCGAGAAGAATGGGATATCAGCCAGAAAAATGTGGTGTTCAACGATAAGCGATTTGGCTGCGTGTACAGCCTGAAGGCCAGTCTTTCCGGTGTGCCGGATACATTCCGGTATCATCTGTCTCACCGTATTCGCCGGATGGTTGGGAATGAAAATACATCATCACCCTATCAGCAGATTGCCCGGGAAGTGAAAGTGCCCCGTGAACGGCTGAAGTATGCGCTGGAGGCGGGATTGCTGGTGACTGCGCTGGACGGCCTGTTCTGGTCTGGCAGTCAGCGTATTGCGGCTGATGTCCTGAGACTAAGACAGAACGGAATGCCGGTAGTGACAACGAATGTGGAGGTGCACGATAACCTGACAGGAACAACCCGCAAAGTACCGGCATACCATCTCTGATACAACCATCAGGGGGAATATTGCTCTGGCAGCATGCAAAATGGCATCTGAATCGATCGCAGTTTGGCATTCGAATCGATCATGATTTGGCGGTGTTTTTCAAGGTAGTTGTCGCTTTTTGTAATAAAATTACGTTATGCAGCCTCTTTTTCTGGATTCAGGTAGACTTCTGATATGTAGTTCCAGTTACGTAGATACTTGCCCCAACGTTCAGGATGTTGCTCGCGAGCTAGCTGGTATACCGCTTTTCAGGCTGCCAGTATTTTCATGTCATTACCTTGATGACGCTCGGCTGGCGTGACGTATTTGATCCCGCAGTGCTTATGTTCAAAGTTGTACCAGTTTACAAAACTGGTTTACCCATACTCTGGCATCATCAATAGTGCGAAAACCGTTCTCAGGCCACCAGGGACAATATTTGAGAGTCCGGAACAAAGATTCTGAGTAAGGATTATCATTACTGACTCTTGGCCGGGAATAAGAACTTAGCACACCAAGCGCATACATTTTCGCCAACAACGTGTCACTGCGCATGGGACCACCGTTATCAGAATGGAGTACCAGATTGTTGGATGAACATTTTTCATTCCATACTGCACGCTGGAGTAGTTCTGCTGCATGTTTTCCAGATTCGCTGGCAAATACCTCAGCAGCAATAATTTTGCGACTGTAAATATCGACGATCATATAGAGGTAAAAATGCTGGCCTCTGACCCAGGACGGCAAATAGCTGATGTCCCAACTCCAGACTTGATTCGGTGCAACGGCCCTGAGTACATCAGGCCAGTTTATACTGGCATTCACGGGATCGTTTCTTCAACTGCTTGGCTGATTTCAGTACACGATAAAAACTTGATTCAGAAGCAATATAAATACCTCTGTCTGCCAGAGTTGGTACGATCACATTTGGAGGCAAGGATGCAAACTCTGGAGAGTTGCACAACTCCAGTATTCGCAATCTTTCCGCTTCTGACAGCTTATTTCGGGGAGAGCTGTTTACAGTATCGGATCTTCGGTCCGTGGTGATGATGTTGCCATTAGTCCAGCGCTGAAGTGTCCGAATAGAAATACCGATACACCTACAAGCCTGACCTTTCCGGGCGCCGTTGGCGACGGCCTCACGGACAAGAGAAATAATTTTATGCCGCTCCAGGAGAGGGGGCAGTCTTCCTCGCTGTTGTCCCAGAGGGCATTGAACTTTTCCCTTAATATAAGCAGGGCCGCAGCTTCCGCCAGAGTTTTATCTTTGCGCTTAAGCTCTTTCTCCAGTTCTCGTAACTTATTTTTTGCGTCACGCAATGCCCTGTCTGTTCGAATATTTTCCGTCAATTTTTTTCATGCGCCTGAATTGAGATAGCCCGCCATTCTTTAACCTGTTCAACAAACAATCCCATGCGTCGGCAATAATCGGCAAGCTCCATTTCTGACAGTGTCAACGACGGATGAAAAGTGATCCACTATTGCACCGTTCGTGACAGACAGCGTAGCCGTCTCAAGAACAACTGAGAATCGACGCTCCGGTGTCCAGTCTTCAACATCAACGGAGGTAATCTTTTCATTTTCAGGTAAAAGTCCTTGCTCCACTAACTCACATCTCCATTTTGATACAACTGAGGCACTGATCTTCAGCTTCCGGGCTATCTGACGGTGTGACCAACAGTATGGTGGCAAAAGCCATATCAGTCCTTTTTCTTTGAGCTCATTTGGTATTGGTTGTCCTGGCATTGTTATCTCCTTAAAAAATTGAGGCGACAACTATGCTGACACAGGGGGGTTATTGAGTGATCTCCTTTCATGAAAATACGCAGTATCAACCACACAGAGGATTATGTAATGACCAAAAATCATTCATTTTTAGAACAACAGATAGCTACATTTGGTGCAGCACTAAATGGGGGAAATCAACCGCAATCTGAGTACATAGAAGCCTTCTCAAAATCATTTAAAGGACTAGAAACACAAATTAATATTTGGGAAACCTTTATTGTCAATAGCACAAATGTTAATCAAGACGACGCAATGCTTTTTCCTTAACCATATCAGAGCAATATCTACACTACACCCATAAATCAACCGAAATAGAACAGCTCCGCTACTTCTACATAGCACAAAAAATTGCAGACTTGTTCTGGCTGAACAACGTTGCACATAGAGGTAAAAACTCTGAAGGCTACCCAGGTCATTTTGGTTGTCGTGTAAGGCAAAGAAACAAAAAACTCGAAATTTTCTGGGTTTACAACGAGTTTAAACCTAAAAAGAATTCTGACAAATACCAGGTGATCAGCCATTACCTCCCCCGTGAGGGCAATTATCGCTATTCACAAAGCACCTTTACCCGAGCACAAGATTGGGAAAAATCGGTGATTACTGCTGTTGAAGATGCTTTCTCAATAATCCGCAGAGCCAACTCAAATCTAATGCGGGTTAGACAACTGTGCCGTTGGAATGACACCAATCTATTCAAAATGACAGGCGATATCGACGATTTTAAGATGGATAATCCTTTATAGTTATGATCTTACAACACAGCCCTCAACTCATTAGAGATCAGGGCTGTACTATATCGGCTATTTATCTTTTTTTAGTATGGCCTTGAGGGCTGCGATATTGGCCCGTGCGCCTTCGGCTTCTTTTAAACGACGGCGCTGCTGGGCAAAGCGGTCAAACTCCAATTTCGCTTTGTCATCAGCGTCTTTCTTGGAGATTTTTCCTGCACCGTTTAATACATCTCTATCGTTAAAACTCAAGAACTGGTCAAGCTTATCGGCCCAGTCCTGTAAAAATACCTGCTTGCGACGCAGTGCTTGGTCTTCAGCAAAGTCGAGCCACATATTGACGATGCGATTAAGCTCTTTGATTTCGTCTTCACGCAAATAGTTCTTGGCAACAGTAACGTCTGTCTTGCGCACTTCATCGCCTTTATAGCTGGTTAAGCCCATATCCGGCTTACTGGCATCCACACGGCTGGCGATAAGCTCAGCAGCCGTCATATGCGTACAAGCATAATGCAGCTTATTCTGAATGGTTTGGAAGAAGCGGTTGGTCTCTTGGTTAGATGGCTCGTAATCAGCAGCCATGGTAAAGATTTCTTTGACTCGCAGATAAACGCGACGCTCACTAGCTCGGATATCACGAATGCGTTCCAGCATTTCATCAAAGTAATCTGGCACAGCAGAATGGCCAATGGGCGGATTTTTCAGGCGCTCGTCATCCATGACGAATCCTTTGATTAGGTATTCTTGCAACATTCTGGTTGCCCATTGGCGGAACTGGGTGCCACGTGTTGAGCGAACTCGGTATCCTACTGCAAGAATAACCGGAAGACTGTAGTGACGAATGCTTCGCTTTACTTCTCTGCCACCTTCCAGTTGAACTTGTAAGTAATCCTTACAAGTTGAAATTTGCTCAAGCTCTTCTTCAGAATAGACAGCTTTTACGTGTTGGGTGATTGCTTGAGAGCTAACTTGATAAAGCTCTGCCATTGCAGCCTGAGAAAGCCACAAGGTGTCAGACTCAAAACGACACTCAACGCGGGTTTGACCATCAGCACTGGTGAAAAGAACAAACTCACCTTGAGGAGCTTGTGGGATGTTATCGGCCATTGAATCAACCTTCATATGTTACTGATAATGGGCTATTATTTATCCATAGCGGTTACAGAGTTAGCGAGCCTTTTTTCTTTGCCAAACGGGGTCGTATAGAAGCGTTGTTCAATGCCATAAAGCAGTAACTTCAACTCATCGTCATTAGATATTTCAAACTTCTGATTTTCTTTATCGAATTTCAGCTTCTGTTCACCGCAGTAACCGTCGATATAATCAAGCATGTTAGCTTTATCGTCAGCAGACATCGCATCAAGTGTTGCCATAGCAAGGCCAATACGTTTTCTATTAGGTTTTGAGACGCTATCTACGTTGTAGTCATTACCCAACTCTATAAACTGTGCATCTAAAAACTGCTCAACTTCTTCTTTTGTTGCTTCCTTGTACAACTCATCGATACCTTTAAAAATGCTCGAGATCGTTGCCAGATTTTTGAATATCAAGGTATCGGCCACTTTGAAGTACACTGCATCAGGTAAGGCGTTTATTACTAAACGTGTTTGGCTCTTCTCAATTTCTGCGGCTTCACCAAAAACAAGCGTTTTGCGTTTTACGAATAGGCTTGGAGTGATTTTTTGAAAGTAAAAATCATTACCTTGAATTGCAAATAAGTAGGCGATCTTGGCGAAGTTATCTTTGGTTAAGTCATCGTAGTCTTTTGAATCATAGTCTTTTTTTAGCAGTTCAATACAAAACTCTTTTTGACTAAAGTCTTCAATTTTAAACCATGAGTCTTCGTCAAGGTTATGGTCTGGATTGTATGGAATACAGGCATTTAAGTCGATTGTGACGGTATCAAAAAGAGATTGATCAGAAACCAATTTGAAAATGCGTTTTTTTGCTCTAGTTTTTATATGTGCCAGTACATGGTCCATCATTATCCTCGCTCGATAAATGTGTAATTATTGATTCGATAAGCCAATGATATTTCGATGTCATCTGGCTTCTTGTAGCGCTCTCGGCTAATAAGGAAAATGGCCGTTCCGTTTTTGGTTGTAATGTTATAAAACTCATAACCAAACAGTAAAAACAATGGGTTAAAGTAGAGTGCTTGCGATAAGAGAGTAAAAACAAACAAAACGCCATAAACAAACCACAATGTCTCCCAGTTACCAATGCTCAACGCCACGAAAAAGTAACCCAAATAACTTGGTAGGAAGCTGTTATTGGCATGCTCAATACTCGCTACTTCACCCGCCTTAAAATCGTCTTTACCCAAATACTTACTCAGCCAAATACTCAATCCAGTCGATAAAACAGGGATAAGAAAATAGAGTAAATATGATACTGCGTTCGGAAGTGCTGCTATCCAATCGAAGCAAGCGAAACCACCAAAGAAATATCCGAGTGAGTACCCTTTTTGTACCGCAAAGATAATCACTAGTAGTGATGTTGCATTGAACGTAAGTAAAACCCGAAACGCAGTATTCATTATTTCACCGCCGCCTGTTCTGCACCTTGCTTCATCATGTCAAAAATCAACTCAACATAACTTGCCATAACTTGTGGGTCTTTGAGTAGCGTTCGGGCTATATCACCTTCTTTCAGCAGAGCCTGCACAACGGCTTGCTTCACCGCTTGCGGCAAGTCGCCTTTGAGGGCAATCGACTTGTCGTGCTTTTCTATCTGCTCAACCACAATTGGATTTTGGGTGACACGCGTAATAGTACCGTTGGCAAAGTTTCGGCGACCGGGTTCGTCGCCGACATCGCCAAACAGTTCGTTTAGGCGGCGAATGATATCGGCAAGAAATGCCTGTTCACGATCCGCAGGGTCGTTATAGTTGGGGCGGATAGGTTCAAGTACCTGATTAAACGCTTCTGGAAGCGGCTCTTTGTCGTATTTGATTTTGAATTTTTCTAGTACCAGTGCACTGAGATCGATGTTTTCTGGTGTTACCCCTTTCAATCGACGTGATAGCAAATGAGCAAACGCGGCAAAGTTTTCCAGTTCAGGATCACCAAACTCAATCAATTGCGCCATATAGCTATAGTGCTTCACAAATCGAGCTAAATCTGACTTAAAACGCATTAGTGCTTCGCGCTGCTTGGTGAAATCACTGCGCTGAGATTCTGCGTAGTTCGCCGCTTTTTCATCACCCGCAAGGTGCGCTTTGTTGTATTGCTGATCCCAATGGTTTGCAGCATCAACCAGCTCTTTGAGCTTAACGTTGAACACATCGGTAGGGCGTTGTGTGGCAGCTAGCAGTTTCTTGTGCGCGTGTGACTTTTTGTCAGGTGATTGGCCGAGAATCGATTTACCACGCGCTTGCTTAAACAACTCTAAATCTTGATGGTTGTATATGTTCTGTTCATCCAAAATATCTTTGATGTCATAGATGACGTTCACATCTTGCACTTCATTAAGCTGCGCGCCTTTGTCGTACTTTTTGAACGCATTGAGAATGGTTTGTGGATCGTTAACAAAATCAATCACGAAGGTTGTGTCTTTGCCTGGATAGGTGCGGTTTAGGCGAGACAGCGTTTGCACCGCTTCTACATCGGATATTTTCTTATCCAAATACATGGCAACCAGTTTTGGTTGATTAAAGCCCGTTTGGAACTTGTTGGCGACTAACATGACGCGATATTCGGTTTTCTCAAACTCATGGCGCAGGTCAGCCCCGTGCGTGTCTGGGTTTAAGTTGTACTCGGTGTACTCTTTATCGAAATCAATTTCTAGCGGGTCTTGGCTGTCTTCATCACCCAAATCTTTGCCGGGGACTTTGCCCGAGAAGGCAACCAAGGCTTGGATACCTTCAATACCATGCTTTTTAATGTATTTATCAAAAGCAAGCTTGTATTTCACCGCCTGTGGCCTGCCCGATGTGACCACCATGGCTTTGGCTTCACCTTCCAGTAGGTGAGCGATATTGGCCTTGAAGTGCTTAATAATAAATTCGACTTTTTGGCTGACCGTGGTTGGGTGCAGTGACATCCAGCGCGCCAACGCGCGGCGAGCTTGTTTGCTGTCTACGCGCTTCTCATCCAGATTGTTCTCACCAATTTTGTAGGCTGTATCGTAGTGGGTGTAATTCTCCAGCACATCAAGAATAAAACCCTCATCAATGGCCTGACGTTGGGTGTAGAGGTGGAACGATTCAGGAAGATTGTCATCTGACACTGGTTGGTTAGGGTCTTTCGGGCGGCCAAACAACATCTTGGTGCTGTGCTTGGGTGTTGCCGTAAAAGCAAAGTGCGAAACGTTCTTGGGCATGGCGCGCGCTTCTTGCACCTTAGTAAGAATGTCCTCAATGCTCATTTGCTCCAACTCTTGAGGGCTAAGGTTTAGAGTAAGCGCTGCGCGTAACCCTTTGGCTGTAGAGCCTGTTTGCGAGGTGTGTGCTTCATCGATGATCACCGCAAAGTTACTTTGTGCCAAAGATTGATTGGTCAGAATCGCTTCTAACGCATATGGGAAGGTTTGAATCGTCACTACAATGATCGGCGTGCCAGTCAATAGCGCTTCAGTCAGCTGTTTTGATTTCGACTCGCTGCTCTTTTCGCGATCAATCGCCTTAATCACCCCATATTGATGATCCAGCTGTTGCACCGCATCTTGCAACTGCGAATCCAGCACGGTGCGGTCGGTCACAATGATCACTGATTTAAAGACCGCTTTACCATCGGTGCTGCGTAAACGAATCAAATCATGGGCCGTCCAGGCTATGGTAGAGGTTTTTCCCGAACCGGCGCTGTGCTCACAAAGATACTGCATGCCTGCGCCGTTCTGGCGGGCATCATCAATCATCTTGTTGACTGCGGCTAACTGATGATAACGCGGAAAAATCTGTGTTTCCTTACGCTCAACCTTGCCATTGCTATCGGCAACCTCTTTGGTTTCGACATACACAAAGCTGTAGAAAATGCGTAGCCAATTATCTTTTTGGGCAATTTCTTGCCAAAAATAGCTGACCGGATACTCTCCATCTTCACCCGGCAAGTTGATGTGTACGGGCAAATCAGAGGTAGAACCATCATGGCCTTTATTGAAGGGCAGAAAATAGGTATTTTCTCCCGCCAGTTTGGTCGCCATGGCGATTTCTGTATCAGACATGGCAAAATGTACCACTGCACCGCGTTTAAAGGTTAACAGCGGCTCTTTACGCTTGGTTTTTGGGTCAACGGGCAGACGATCCTCTTTGTACTGCGCAATCGCCGATTCTAGCGACTGGGTAAAATCGGTTTTTAGCTCGGCGGTGGCAACGGGTAGACCGTTGATAAAGAACACCAAGTCAATTTCCCACTCGCGAGTCGGGCAATATTTCAGTTGGCGCACCACGCGCAAAATGTTGTGCTCATAACGGGCTATACGCTCTTCATTGCGCGCATCTTCGGGTTTGCGTTGGCCCATGGCAATCGTGCCGCAACCTGCAATGGTAAAGCCTTTACGCAGCACATTAATGGTGCCACCTGTTTTACTGCCAGCTTTGTGGGAAGAGAGGGCTTTTTCCAAACGCTCCAACAGCACCTGCTCGGCATTCACACCATGCAGTTTATTCAGTTTGTGCCAGGCATCTGGCTGGGTGGCCTTTACCCAATCCATGACATCTTGCGGGTAAAGGGCGCGTTGCTGGTCATAGTGGCAGGAATGGCCTTCTTTCCAGCCATTGTTCACCAACTGCTCGGTAATATATTGTTCAAAATGCACTTCATGATGTGCAGCCATTACACCGCCTCCCTGACGTCTATTTTTCCTGTGACAGCCGCGTTGATCAGCGATGTGCGGTGTTCTTTTAGAAGATCAATCGATTTATCAGTCTCTTGAATCAGTAAATCAATGTTTATCGTTGCTGCACTCAAGTAATTCGTTATTGTCTTTTGCTCATCAATTGGTGGGATAGCAATACTTGTATTAGCTAGTGAAGGAATGCTCAGGTTGTAGTTACCTACCGATGTTCTTGACTGAAATGTTAATGCTTGACGAACAGATAGTGAGTTCATCGCTTCCACTAAGAAGCTAGTATCCACTCCTTGCTTTGGTGTTAACTTTATTAGGTACGACGCAAATAAATACTGCCCATTTGAATCAAAAAGCGCGCTTTGGCCGACCAGATTAGGGTTACCGTTAGTTCTGATGACTAAAATGTCGCCTCTTGATAAAAGATAAGTTAAAGCATCAACATCACTGATATTTGCATATTTGAGATCTTCAAAATCAACATTGGTACTCTTGATGTTTGGTATCCTGAGAACAGGATAGCCAACATCAGACTGGTTACAGTCTTGAGAGGTTCCATACATAAAGTTGGAGCAAATATGCTTTATCTTTTTGACTTCCCAATGCTTCGGCACTTGCCCAATCCACTCGATGCCAGAGTCCTGCATCTCCACATTGGGATAGAGCCCCTTTGTGACCACATGGCTGATCAGTGCTTGGCGTTTTTCTTTGAGCAGCTTAATAAAGGTCTGCTTTTCCTCGATCAGACTGTCGATGCGCTGGGTTTCGCGATCAAGGAATGTGCTAACCTGCTTCTGTAATGAAATATCAATCAGTGGAACAGGTATTTCTAAAAGATCACCAGCTGTTAGGTTCTGACGAACTCCTCCACCCAGTTTGTTATAAATATTGGTTAGGTATAGAGCAAAAAAGTACCAGTAATAGAACCTTGGGTAGATGCTATTTGAACTCGCTGAAACACGGATGTATGCAGGGCTCATTATTCCTCGTTCATGCACAATCCCCACTCGGCTAGTCTTTATATTTTCAAGATCTATGAGCTTAAAAACTAAGTCATCTTTTTCAAAAATCTGATAAACAGAGTAATCAGAAGATTGAAGTCCTTGTAAATCGTCTAACGAGCGGTTTATGACACCTTTCATTGTTAGTGCAAGACGATTAGATTCTTTCATTCCTTGATTGATTTCTTTGCTACTCGTAAATAAACGTTTAGCTGGTACTGAGTTCCATTTCGAGTCAGATACGAAAGCATCTACTATGTTGCCAGCATTCATTACGCCACCTCATTCAGCAGAGCCTGAATGCGCGCTTCACATGCTTTTAGCTCACGATCAATCACACTCAACTCGCGTGGTGGCACGTATTGGTAGAAATAGCGGTTAAAGTTAATTTCATAACCGACAATGCCCACTTCGCCGTCTTTTTCATCACGCACTGAGTGATCAATAAAGGCATCCGGTACATGTGGCAGCACCTCTTGTGCGAAGTAATCTTCAACGTCGCGGTCAAAAGGAATGCTTTCGGTGTCTTTGAGTTTAGGGTCGGCGATCACTTGGCCTTTTTCATCCAGTGCAGGCTCAAATTGCGGATCAATTTTTACAAAGTGCGCAGTTAAGGCCGTAGCCAGTGCTTTTGAGCACTTACCAAAGTCACCCTTATTGTTATTCTTCTTAACCGCCAAACGTGCCCATTCATAAGGCTGAAGGCCAAGGTTATCGGTGAGGTATTGTACCCATGCCGCTTGTTGCTCTGGTTTGAGTTTTTTAAACGTATCTTGCTGCACAAATGCAGCAATGCCCGCAGCGGTAATATCTAGTTTGGCACGCAGTGGACGCTGAATGGTGACTTTACGGTAGGCAAAATCAGTAGTCTGGAAGATCTTACAGTTGTCACTGGCTTCAAAGCCATCGTACGCACGGACAATATCGTCAATCTGTTCATCACTCAGGTACTTGCGCTTATCGCCTTGCGATTTACGCATGGGAGTCCAAATATCTGCCAAGTTAATCAGTTGCACCTGATTCTTGCGTCTTGGCTCTTTATGGTTAGTCAAAATCCAGATGTAGGTGCCAATGCCGGTGTTGAAGAACATATCGGTTGGCAGGGCAACAATCGCTTCGACTAAGTCTTGTTCTAGCAGCCAACGGCGGATTTCTGATGGGCCTGAGCCTGCATCGCCATTAAACAGTGGCGAGCCAGAAAGGACTATACCCACTCGGCCACCACCATTTTCCGGCGTTTCCATTTTTGATACCAAGTGCAGTAAAAACAGCATTGAACCATCAGAAATACTCGGCAGGCCTGGCCCAAAGCGTCCGGCGTATTTGAGCTGTTTGTGCTCACGTTCTACTTCTTTCTTGGCTTTTTCCCACTTAATGCCAAATGGCGGGTTGGCAAGGCCGTAGTGAAACTTGTCGGCACGTAACTGATCGTCTGATAAGGTGTTGCCTTGCTTGATGTTATTGGCATCAAAACCGCGGATCATCATATTGGTCAGCGCCATGGCATGGGTCGCGGGGTCGAGCTCTTGACCAAAAGGCACGACTTTAGCGCTGCTGCCCATTTCTTCAATTTGGCTAATGGCATCGGAAAGGAAACCGCCCGTGCCACAGGTTGGGTCATAGATGGTGCGGATCACACCCTTTTCACTAAAGATATCTTCATCCGCCGCCAGCACCAGTTTGGTGGCAAGACGCACGGCATCACGCGGGGTCATAAATTCCCCGGCCTTTTCATTAACCGAACTGGCGAACTTTAGAATCAGCTCTTCATAAGCATCTGATAATACGCGGTCAGACACTACATCAGGATGCAAGTCGAGGTTGGCAAAATGGTTTACCATGCGATACAGCAACTTGGCTTTTTCCAGATCTTCTATGGTTTGACCAAATTTAAACTCATCAAAGATGGTACGAACGTTTTTGCTGAACTGGCTGATGTAGTGTTCTAGGTTGTCGCCGGTGTCTGACGCGCCTAAGGTTTCTAGGCTATATTCACTGGTGTTGTAAAAGGCGAATCCCGCAATTTCTGGCAACACTAAACCAAGGTCTATGCCGGATTGTTTTTCGGCCAGATAGAACTTACGAACTTCCTCACGGGTGGGTTCTAACACGCATTCAATACGACGCAGTAGCAAAAATGGCAGGATAATCCGCGCAAAATCGGTGTGTTTGAAATCACCCCATAAATCATCTGCCATACGCCAAATAGCACTGGAGAGTTTGGCGCTTTGTTCTTTGTCTTGTAAGTTCATTGATACTACCTAAATGAAGTTAAATCGTTAAAAAATCAGTGTATTGTTTGGTTATTATTTTGCGTTCTAGCTAAAGATGGCTTGCCAACGGCAAAATGCAGAACGATGTCTGTCGGTCCATTGGGTGCAAATAACATAGGTTTTTTCATCTCGCTGGGCCACTTTAGTGGTGGAGTAGCGGTTTCGCTCTTTGGCATCTTTGGCTGCACTGCGAATGTCTTCTGGCCGTGATGATTTAGCCAGTTTGAGCACGGGGAATGACAACCCAAAAATGTTGCGACAATAAGTTAGCTGCGTGAGGTTTTCTATTTCACTCAGTGGTAGAGCATGTTCAACCAAGTCTTGGATAGCTTCGGTTATCTCTGCATTGCTGATATTGTGTTGCGTTTGTGCAACTTCCCGTGTCTCTACTTCATTTTCAAGAGCAACAGAAAACGGAAAACCTTTGGCTTGAACGGATTTAGCTAAAAAGACGTTAATAGCCTGCTCAATAGGTAAGCCCAACTCAGCAAAGATACTCGTGGCTTTTTCAAGCAGTTGAGGGTCTATATTGGTTGCCTTCATATGACTCACAAAACCTACAAATTGTAATTTTTGTATCCTATAGGCTTTGCATTTTCACGGCTAGCAATAAAGTCAAAAAATGAGAAATAATTGATCTTAAAAAACTTAAAACAGGCTAACAAATCAGCAGTTACACTTGTCATGCCCTGCTAGTGAGAGGATCTTATCACTTTCGATATTGATGCAATCAGGTGCCGCAATAGAGGAAGCTTGGTCAGGTAATGGTGCCAACTTACTGATTTAGTGTATGATGGTGATTTTAAGGTGCTTGCGTGGCTTCCATTTCCATCAGATGTCCTTCCTGCTCCGCTCCTGAAGGCGTGGTGCGTAACGGCAAAAGCACTGCCGGACATCAGCGCTATCTCTGCTCTCATTGCCGTAAAACATGGCAACTACAGTTCACTTACACCGCCTCTCAACCCGGTACGCACCAGAAAATCATTGATATGGCCATGAATGGCGTCGGATGTCGTGCCAGTGCACGCATTATGGGCGTTGGCCTCAACACGGTTTTACGTCACTTAAAAAACTCAGGCCGCAGTCGGTAACCTCGTGCATACAACCGGGCAGTGATGTGATTGTCTGCGCTGAAATGGACGAACAGTGGGGCTACGTCGGTGCTAAATCACGTCAGCGCTGGCTGTTTTACGCGTATGACAGGCTCCGGAAGACGGTTGTTGCGCACG
>OGXS01000564.1_pt1 | contig 33450 bp, 29 predicted proteins | sample 1576371 | NCBI WGS metagenome assembly OGXS01 (sample SAMEA3541475, study PRJEB24748) | human gut metagenome | biome: human gut; feature: human-associated habitat; material: faeces | place: China | collected 2012
TGGACAGTGAGGTTCCGAAACCATGCCGTCATTTTATCGGAAGAGATAAAGAACTAGAAGAATTATATACCATGCTTGAGGAAAACCGTCATGTTTTTCTTTGCGGAATTGCCGGTATTGGTAAAAGCGAACTTGCCAAAGCCTACGCAAAACATTACAAAAAGCATTACACTAACATTCTATATGTAGAATATACAGGTGATCTTCATCAGGACATTACTGACATGGATTTTATTGATGATCCACCAGAAATCAGCGAACAGGAACGGTTTCAAAGACATAACCGTTTTCTGCGTTCCCTGAAATCCGATACTCTGCTTATCATAGATAATTTTAATGTCACAGCTACACAGGACAGTTTTCTGTCAGTAGTATTAAAATACCGCTGTCAGATTTTATTTACGACCAGAAGTAATCTGAATGAATACTGTACTTTTCAATTAAAAGAAATAAAGGATATAAACATTCTTTTCCAACTGACATCTGCATTTTATTCAGAAGCAGACAAGTATCGTTCGACCGTCGAAAAAATCATAGAGACCGTACACTATCATACTTTTGCTGTAGAACTGGCTGCAAAACTTTTGGAAAATGGAATTTCAACTCCAGGTCAGTTATTAGCAAAACTTCAGGAAGAAAGAGCATCTCTCGATAACGAAGATAAAATTAAGATAATCAAGGATGGTCAAAGCAGTAAAGCCACTTATTATAGTCATATCCATACTCTATTTTCACTATATGCTTTATCCCGAAAACAGCAGGATATCATGTGCAATTTGTGTTTTCTTCCTTACACTGGTATTTCTGCCCGCATATTCGCCAAATGGCTGGAACTGCCTACCTTAAATGAAATTAACGACTTGATTGAAACTGGTTTTGTGCAGACAACTACACGTCACACAATCTCCCTGCATCCTATGATTAAGGAAATTGCCCTTTCAGAGACAAAACCATCTGTAAGTAGCTGTCACATATTACTGGATTCTTTACAGAAAATATGTTTAATGCATGGAATTGAAGTCGATTATTACAAGAAGCTGTTTCAGACAGCAGGAAACATCATAGAATTGATTGAAAAAGATGATATACCAAAATATCTACTTTTTCTGGAAAATGTTTTTCCATATATGGATAATTATAATTACCAGAAAGGTATGAAAGAAATCATTCAGGAATTAAAAAATTTTTTGAAGCCTAAAGACATTGGCACCGATTCTGACCAGGCATTGTTACTGGATTTTCAGGCTACTCTTGAAATCAAGCCAGAAAAAGCAATAAAACTGGAAAAGGATGCACTTGCCCAGATAGAAAATATCACTGCTGACAATGCTCGCCTTGTTTCCAACCTTCATGCCAATCTCGGTGGACTTTACCGCATGAACGGTCATCCCGATCTTGCAAGAGAACACATGGAAAAAAGTATCTCACTGCTTGACCAATTTAACCTGCTTCATATAAATGACAGCATACCTCAGATTGCCAATTATGCAATGTTCCTGACAGAACAGCAGGAACCCGAAAGAGGAATCTCCGAATTACAAAAATTATCCGGCATCATCAAGGAATACCATTCCGATGACTGTCTGGATTATGCCAAAGTACAGGAAACCCTTGGAACCATTTATCTGATGACTGCCAATCTTCCGCAAGCCAAAACACATTTTAAAAGAGCTTTCAAAATATATGAAAAGATCTGGGCTGATGAACCAGAAATGATTGAAGCAAAATATCAGGAAATTCAGGAGTTATATCCACAGATTGGATTTTGCATTGGAAAAAATCTATCCGGTCTTTTAACAAAATAAGCATAATTTACGGCGGGCAAGTTGCCCGCCGTAAATCTTTAAATTATGCTTTGATTTTTCCAGAAAATATTTTACTTACTTTGTTTTTCATGAGTATGAATACAATTTTTACTTATTTCCGTATCTGCGAAAACTCTTATAAATAAAAGGCAGTAAGGCTATTGCCATCACTGTATACATTACCATTACAAGCGGAATTTGTCGAAATACACAATTCCCAATCTGATAAATAAGTGGGACTTTTACACTTGCCTGTACATTTGTCAAAATTGTTGGTATCAAATTGAAAAGCGTTGTATACCCAGAAAGTGCCCGTCCTATAAATGGCAATAAGCAATATAAAAAGAACGGAATGCAAACAGCGACACTAATTGTATGCATTTTAGCCGCTACTAACATAGACACTACAGCCGCCAGCATACTGGCTATAAATCCACATACAACTGTCAACAAATAGTATTGTCCATATGACATAATGTAAATACTATACGCCTGATACATTTGATAAGGTGTATTCATACCACTGGTTCCCATAATTCCAAAACAAATCACACTTAGTAATATAATTCCCATACAATAAATCATAACTGTCGTAACTATTCCTGCCAGTATTTTTGTTTTAACAGCTTTTGTACGTCCATACTTTGTAGAGAAAAATACTGCATCTGCTTTTGTCTGAAAATCATCTGCAAATATTCCAGCACAAATAAAACCAACTATGATTGCCAGAATAATAGAATACGTTTCTACATACATAATCATAGTATCCCATGAACTATAAGATTCGTATTCTACTGGTAATTTTATTTCATTATATTTCTTTTCCAAGTATTTTTTCTGAACAGAAGTCTTTCCATATTCTTCTGCCATCTTTTCCATATTTTTATGATAAGTGTCATAGAACTCTTGTATATTTTCTTCTGTAATTTGATTCAGAACACTTTCATCATATTCTGCATCCAGTGTTAATACCGATATTACAAAACTCCTAATATCATCTATCGGTTGTAATGTCGTTCCGTAAATCGCATTTTCTTCTTCTGAAGATTGTGTCACCGCATTTTTATTTTGTTCTATAACTTTTCCAAGTTCATCTTCTGTCAATCTACCTTTCCATGCTCGTCTGTTATCTGTAAGTTTTCTTGTTGCCATAATTCCAGTACTAGCATTTCCATTCTCATCCACATAGCGATTACTTGTAACTGCAAATCCGCTAAAAATGACAGCAAGTATCAATGCCAATCCGATTGCAAATACATTAATTTTCTTTGAAAAAATTCGTTTTAATTCTAATTTAAGCATCTTGTTTTTCCTCCGATTTTTCTCCAAAATAAAATAGAAATGCATCTTCCAGATTTTTTTCTACAGCCACAGCATCTTCTGTTGGCTTTTCTATTGAAATAATTCTAAGCTCTGCTCCGGTTTTTGTTGTTTTTATATTTCCAACCAAATATTCATTCATATATTTGTCTATCATACTTCTCGAAACATTACATTGCCATACCTTTTCTTTCATAGAAGATACTAAATCTTCCGCAGTACCTGCATAAAAAAGTTCTCCATCTTTCATTAACATAATGTTATTCGCAATGTACTCAATATCCGATACAATATGTGTAGACAAGAGCACCAAACGTTCTTCCGACAATTCACTAATTAAATTACGAAAACGTATTCTTTCATTCGGGTCTAATCCAGCGGTAGGTTCGTCCAGGACAAGAATTTGCGGATCGTTTAACATCGCCTGTGCTATTCCTACACGTCTAACCATTCCTCCAGACAAATTCTTCATTTTTCTTTTACTTAATTTTTCCATTCCTACTTGATTTAATAATTGCTTCACTTTTTTTCTGGCAAACGGTATTTTTAACCCTTTTATAGAAGAAATGTACATCATGTAATCATATACGGTCAAATCTGGATAATATCCAAAATCCTGTGGTAAATATCCCAGAACTTCTCGGTATTCACCTCCTAGTTTCCATATATCTTTACCATTCCATAATATTTGTCCTTCTGATGGTTGAACAATCGTACAAAGCATACGCATTAATGTGGTCTTTCCTGCTCCATTTACTCCAAGCAGTCCATAAATTCCTTTTTCCATAACACAATTCACTTTATTAACAGCATTTACTTCTCCGTATTGTTTTGTTACATTTTTAAATTCTAATTTCATACGTGTAATCCTCCAAAATTTTTTCATCAAATAGCAATGACTTCTGAACACAAAAAATAAAATATACAAAAGTCAATATCAGCATAGCCACCCATACCGGAGTTACAATTTTCTGATAAATAACATCATTTGCAACAATCATCATCCATAAACCAACCCATACCAGACAGGAAAGCACTGCTATATATTCTGATTTTTCCCATCTGCTGTACAATACACGAAAACATATACAACATGAAACATTTACCGGAAGCAAAAAATTAACCACCAAATCACTTAACGAGAGTATTGTTGTTTGATATGTAATTGCCAAAAACACCATAACGATCACCAGATCCACTACTCCAAACATTAACATTCTTGCTGTACAAATCTGACGCAGTGTGTAATAAGACGCCTGCTCAATCTCAATCGCACCATTTCTTCTGTTTTTCCAAATTTCCGGGATAATCAGAACCACAAATATTGTGGCAGATATTCCCATAATCCTCATCATATCTTTTATGTCTGACGTATAATTACTCAACCATATCCATAGACACATAAGAACACAACCTTGTAAAATCCACCATCTTTTTTTTATGAATTTTGTCTGCTCATACAAAAATTCAAAATAAGATGTTCTATGCGATTGTTTCGATAAAACCGACTCTGACAAAATATTCTGACATGCTTTTACTGTTTTGTTCTCTGCTTCAGCCCTTACATACTTTTCTTCAATCTCCTCTTTATATTCCTTTATTTGTTGCTTATAATTCTTCATCTTTTTTCACCTCCAACTCTTTCATTAAAAGTTCTTTTGCTCTTCCGATTCGATATTTTACAAGAGAAAGTTTGATATGAAGTAATTCTGCAATTTCTCTTTGCTTCAATTCCTGAAAAAAATATAAAACTGCCGTTTCTCTAATTTCTTCCGGTAACTTTCTCACTGCCTGTTCAATAGTTAATCGGACTCCTAGCTCTTCTACATGATTTTTACTACAGTCCTCTGATTTTAGCAGTTCCTCTGATGGAATATCTTTTTTCTTTTTGTAATAATTTTTAACGGTATTTCCGGCAATTGTATAAAGATAATTCTTAACTTTTCCATATTCTTTATATCTATATAAATTGGAAAAGAAACGTGTAAACACTTCTTGTGTCAAATCCTCTGCCTCATATGGATCATTGATATGTAGCAAACAATATTGATATATACTTGAGTAATATTTTTTGACCAGTTTTTCACACGCATCTTCATCTCCTGCTCTTGCTAGATGTGCTAACCAAGAATCCATTTTGTACTTCATTCACTTATTCTCCTCTCCGTTTTCTACATAATATAACAATCCTGCTGTAGAAAAAGTTAGTATTTTAATAAAAATAGCCCGGATTTCTCCGAGCATAAGAAAAGCACCAACCATTTTTGATTGATGCCTTCCTCGTTGTTTTATAATGATTAGTCAAAGTCGTATGGATTGCTATAGCACATCCAATCTAAATCCGCATTTAATCCAATTTCAGCATACAATTTAGCTTGGCACTTTACCTCACGAACAGCTTTATACTTTTTTGATACCCTCTTGGTCTTTTTATCATTTGCTATTCTGGCTTTATACGCTTTGTTATTTGGATTATTTTGATTAGAGTAATCATTAAGTTGTTGTTGGGTATGTGTCTTCGATGACACACCACTCTTCTTTGCCATGAACCTTTCTCCTTGACTCCATTTACATGATTACGCACAAGATAGCGGACACTTCGTCACCTTCTAAGCTGAATCCATCAAGAAATGGATTATCCCTGCATTTAACCAAGTTTCAAGGGCGGAGAATAATTTTTGCAAGAATACTACAAAAATCATTTAGCTAATTATAACATTTACTATTATCCAATTCAATCTATATTAGAATTTATCGGAGTCCTCCTATATTACAATGCTACTACTTCTTTGCATTCTCTTCCAGTTCCAGCATGTACTTATCAAAGTCAGACATAAACAATCTGTCCTGAATCACACGATATTTTTCAAATTCAGTTTCAGCTTTTGCTTTGGCAATCTCTGCTGTGATTTTGCCTGCATCCTGAAGAACCTCTCTGTCATCTGCCATCAAGAATAGATCCAGTCGCTTTGACCATGTAGCTAATCCCATGTGTGGCTTATCTGCATCTGCTCGCTCGTAAATCAACTCCGCTGCCGTATGTCCGTGAACAGCATAATACATCTTGTTTTGAATCTTTGCAAAGAACTGCTTTGTTGTTTTTGAAGTACGGTCATAATCGAGAGCTGTAGCATATATGTCGGTTATCTTCTGATAAAACCTACGCTCAGAGAGGCGGATTTCACGAATCTGCTCAAACAAACGGTCGAAGTATTCTGTTGTAAGTATTGAACCGCCATTCTTTAGACGCTCATCATCCATGACCCAGCCTTTGATGGTGTAGTCCTTTGCAATCTGATTCACCCATTTACGGAATTGTACCGCACGCTCGGAATTTACCTTAAAGCCGACTGCAATAATCATCTCCAGAGAGTAATGATTTGTATTGTAGCTTTTTCCATCAGAAGCAGTTATTCGAAATTTTCGAATAACTGAATTCTCCTGTAGCTCACTATCCTCGAATATCTTTTTAATATGATAATTGATGGTATTTGTTCCTACATCATATAATGTGGCCATCATCTTCTGTGTCAGCCATATATTCTCATCTTCATAGCGCATCTCAATGCTGTCTCGCTGGTCGCCAACAGAGGCAACATAGGTCAGGTATTCCGCTACGCTGGAACGGATGGTAATTTTGTCTTTTTTCTTTTTCAATACATTCACTCCCCTCTAGAGCGTGTCTGAAAATCAATTTACATACTCCAATATTTTATTTACTGACTGACATCAATATATCTTCTATTATATCTAAAAGATAATCTGATGGTTCCTCACCATTTTCCTTCATTGATACCATTTTGATTAAGTCTTCATCATTTAAACTAATAATCAGCTTTCCATTTTCTTTTAAACAACCTAATGCCGCTTTCTTTGCATTTTTATCAAATCCTTTTCTTGATACAATAAATGCTACATTTCGTAACGCCGCTGAAAATAAATATTTTTCTGTTATATATATTAAATTCTGCGATATAGGTTTAGAATAATTTTTATATTCAAATACTACGAATTTTGTATTATAAAAAGTAATAAGAAAATTCCAAAATTCTGTTGTTCCTTTTAATGAACATATTAAATCCATCCTAAACATTTCATCATCTGTGTGATGTTGCTCTGAAAATTTAAAAAATTCTGTCTTAAATAGATAATATATTATTTCTGTACATATTTTTTCATAATCAATAGCAGCTCCATTCTTTTTTCCCGCTTTACATTTTTTTAATTTTCTTAAATATTTTTCAGTTATAGATGGATGTTCTTCTTTTTTAATGATAATAGGTTCTTTCTTCCGTTCTATCTCCTGCGGCTTTCTTGATTCTAAATTCAATAGACTATATGGAATATAACTTGCTAATAAATCTAAAAGTTTCTTTTCCTCTTCACATAAATATATCAAATTATTTATGCTCCATACAATTACATTAGATTGTTCATAAATTTCATTTTGTATTTTCTCATCGATTTCGTAAGGAACTACAAGAATAAATAAAACTTTTTCTCGCTCATTGCTTTGTGTTAAATAATGTTTATACAACAAGACTTGCTCTACAGCATTATCTAAAACCGATTTAGAATTATATAAATTTCTATACATTTTAACTTCGAACGCTATTATTTCATTTCCTTTATTTGCCACAATATCCAGTGTTATGCTTCTATTTTTATTAAATATTCTTCTTTCTTTCACTATATTTGTATAACCTTGATATTTTAATAAAGGAACTAAAAAATTTTCTACAAACTTCTTTTCATTATCATTCCATACATATCCATCTCTTATAGCATCACTTAACAAATAAGAAAATATACATGTTGCATCACCAAACCATCTATTTATCTCATCTATTTCTCCTACTACTCCCAAAAATTTTGTACCTTTTTTTGATAACAAATCAAATATATTCTCATTTTTTATAAACTGCGCTTCATCACATATAATTAAATCAAAGTTTTTAATCTCCAATTGATTTTTTCTTACATCTTGATATGTTGTAATTAATATTTTTGCTCCTATCATTTCTTTTATATATAATGCAATATTAAAATGGGGATTTGTTTCTACTAATACATTCTTAATTTGTTCACAAATCGCACGTTGTGATGTTAAAACTGCTATTAATATCTTCTGCTCTTTATCATGTTTTTCTAGAATTTTATCTATAGCAGATGCAATAATAGCAGTTTTTCCAAGTCCAGTGGACATACATATCTTAGCTTTATTTAAATCTGAATTAAAAAACTTATAGATTCTTTCAACTGCTTCTCTCTGATAACTTCTCAATGTTTTCAATTATATGGTATCCTCCTCTTAATTTTCTTTATCATCCAATCGACATCTCCAGCAACTCTGCCGCAACCTCCTGACTCTTTATACGCATTAAGTTATCCCAAACATCTACCTTTCCAAGTAAATTCATCCCTCCATGCCATACTAATTCATTATCAATTACCGCAAATCGCTCTTCTACTTCCGTTTTTGTTATAACGTTTATTCCAATTTGCTCCATTTCTCTAATTAATTCATAACAGATATCTGAATTTCCATAAATAATTTCTTCTGGGTCTGTTGTGATTACAGTTACCTTGACTCCTTCTTCCTGCCTTTCTTTAATCAGATATAGAAACCTTTCAATCTTATCCTGACTTATATTCGGACTGGAAATTACAATTGTTTTTTCTGCTTCCACAAGATCTCGCTCAAATTTTTCTGTATAATTTCCAGAATCATATATTGCATTAATTGTCTGTTTGGGCTGCTTATCCTCTGTCCATATGGAAAAACCAATTTTTTTATATGTCCGTAATCTTTTTGCATACATTCTGTCAAAGAAGCGAATATGCGAATCAATATAGTCATACACATAAACTGCTTCTTTCCCCTCATAATCTCTATTTAATCGTCCTACATATTGCTCAAGGCGACCTTCAAAAGATACTGGAGCAGCAAGCATCAACACATCTAATCTAGGAAAATCAAAACCTTCTCCTATTTTTTGACCTGTCGCAATTAGAATTAATGTTTCATCTTGAGGAATCTTTTTTAACTCGGCTCGTATGTCTGCATTTTTCTTATCAGAATTATCACCATATAGCAGAAATACATGGTCTGCCATATTTTTTAAACCATCATATAAATATTTTGCATGATCTTTAAATCTTGTCAGAATCACTGGCGTTTGTTTCTTATTAACGCAACTCCTTACATCTTCTATAATCATTTCATTACGAACTTTACTATCACTAATTAAATTATATGCTTTATTAATGTCATTCTTACTTTCTATATTATCAACAACTCTCGTATATCGCGGAATAAAATAATGTCCTATTCCCTGTTCCTGGGCTCTCTCTAATGATGTGAACTTATGCCTCAACGGACCTAATAACATATAAATAATTTTATCAAGATCATCTCCGCGTTTCGGTGTCGCAGAGACACCATATACATACTTAGCATTTATTTTCTGTAATAATTCTATAGAAGTTTTCGATGCCGCATGATGACATTCATCCATAATTACCATTCCATAAGAATTAACTAAGTCATTGAATTCTCCCTTTTTGTACATTGAGCCAACCATTGCAACATCTATAATTCCTGTTAATGTATTTTTATTTCCATGCAAAACACCTATAACATCCTGTCTCTTTTTCTTTCTACCAGTTTTTGTTATATATTCTGGCGGTTCTTCTCTTATTTCTAAAAATTTATTTAATTCATCAATCCACTGATTAAGTAAATCTTTACTTTGTAATAAAATAAGTGTATTAACTTTTCGCTCCGCAATAAGATAACTGCAAACCACTGTTTTTCCAAATGCAGTTGCAGCACTTAAAACACCATCTGAATGTGATAATAATTTTTCTGCTGCTAACTCTTGCTGTGTTCGCAAATCTCCCTTAAAATCAACCCGAATTGGATGGCCTATTTCTCTCTCATCAGAAACATCTATAGGAATGCCCGCCTTCTCACACTCCTCTATAATTTTTTCTCTTAATCCTCTTGGAATCTGTATATATCCATCAATATCTTTTCCTAAATAAACAGCACTAAAATTATAATAATTTGAATATCCAAGCCTTTTATTTTTATAAAACTCTGGATTGTCAAATGCAGCCAGACTACGAATCTGATTTTGTATTCTGGGCATAAGATTTAAAGTATCAATATAAATTCCATTACTTAAAACTATATGTATTTTCCCAACAACATCTTCTTTAAAAAATTCACACTTTTTTCTCCATGGTTTAGGTCGGGTATATCTATCTGCATCATAAACTTTTTCTTTATTTTCTGCTAATTCTTCCCTCCATTTTCCCATATATTGTTCAATTTCTTTTATACTTAACTTTTCTGTGTTGTTAAAAAGAATATCCCATTGATTTGGATACGCATTCCAGTTTTCATCTATGAAAGCACTATTTCCATTTTTAAGTGCCTGTCCTTGTAACGGTAATGCAATTAAATTTCCAATACCATTTGCTACATCCTGTGAGGGATACATTCGGTCATAATAGTGAAACGATTTTAAATTAATAGATGCTGAACCTTTATCTAATAAAAGAAATCCAAAATTTCTCGCAACACCTGCTGGAATTGCCTTTTTAAAGAAAATCCATACATGTGCCCCTCTTCCCGAGCGTGATCTTTCTACTAAAGGTTTAATTCCATTAATAATACATATTTTTCTAAGGGCATCTACCTCTTTATGCCATTCATCATCTATGTTCGCAAAATCAGTAGCTTCTGCTCCCTTTTCGTGGTTATCAAAATCAAATACTATAAATCGACATTTCCCATCAGGCAACAACGGATATACACCGATTACATCCGAACCATCTTCTTTATTTCCTATCAAATGTGCAATTATTTTTCTTGCGCTAACTTTCGTCCATTTCTTATGTTCACATTCATTGCAAAATATTTTTTTACCCTGCTGCTTGGGACAAAGACTCGCATTCCAGCGATTATCGCATTGTGGAAAATATCCACCTTTCTTTCCTCTTTTCGCATAAACATCTTCTCTTCCCCAAAACATAGAAAAGAAACGTACTGCCATTTTCTCTGTAATAAATGATGGATTAATAATTCGTGCTCCTTGGTCTGGGTCATAGTCTTCTGCTTTTTCTGGATTTTCCTCAAAAGGATTTATTGAGTCGTATGGAATATTGGCTTTGTCCAGTTTTTCTTTTAATGATTTATTCTCACGTTCCAGCCTTCTAACTATCTTTCGTAATGAATCCTTATCATATTCCTCTATATTCATGTTTTGCACCTGCAATTCTTTTTGTGTTAGCCTTTTCTAAACTTTTATCGGAATACTTGCTTCCGTTTAAATAGTTAGTGCCAATTAGAAACAATCTAATTGGCACCATGACTATACATTATCCCTATTCATTTAACAACTTCGAATTCAAAACTTCAGTTACTTTTGGATTGAACAATTTATCAAAAAGAATTTGATTTCGCTGCTTAGCATCTTTTACTAATTTATCATAAGATATTACTTCAATATAAGCACCTCTTGTCTGATTATATCCAAAGTAACCCTCTCTATCAGGTGTCATCATAAGACTAGCATTCTCTGCAGCCTCTCTCATGGAATCTGTCAAATCAGCGATTACATAACAATAAAAGGCTGTATTACTTACATTTACAAACGGTCTACCATTTGGACGTTTTGCTCTTCCTTCTTTTATGTTTTTAACATATCCAAGCACCTGATTAATCGGATTTTTATTATCATCTTTTAAATCATTTCTATTTGGCTTTTTAAATTCAACAATAGATATTGAATTAAAAAAATCCTGATTATCAGAAAAGGAAAATGCTTGATCAAAAATAGCAATATCCATACGTTTTTCTAACGATGTATCCAATACTGGCAATGACTTCATTAACTTATCAGATGCCAAAAAGGTATGATACGCTAACCTATCATCTATAATCCAAAGATTCATCTCTTCAAACTCAATTTCATCAGATGTATATCTCATTGGACAAATAATAGAATGCAAAGTTTCTTCTGAGCAATATCGGTTATCCTCTTGAATTTCTATTGCCTTTTCCAACAAATCCAATATTGCTTTTCGTCTAATAACATATTCTGACAAACTTGATTTACTAATTTCAGTAATTGAGTTACAATATTCATTAAATATTTTACTAAAGTTTTCTTTGTCAAATTTATTATCTTTTACTTTCTTTTCTATCTCTTTACCTTGAGAATGTATTTCTGTTTCCCATTTCTGTGTTGCAGAATGTAATTCTAATTCCAATTTTTCCTTACTTAAATTAGCTGGAATCTGATCATACAATTCTGGCTTTCTATTTAACAAATAACGATATTGAGGCTTTTCTTTCTGAACATATGAATCAATAAAATCTTTTTTTGCATCCTTTATCTTTTTTAAATCATCAATTAAATACGCCAAAATATACTCTTTTGCAATTTCAATAAGCTCTCTTTCTGATACACTCGCAAAAAGTGTATCCTCTTCCTCAAAATCAAAAGCTGTTCTGTTAAGATTTACATTCCTATCCAAATAGTCTCCAGTTAAATATCCTAAGTAATAAAATGACTCTCCCTCATCCGTTACAATTCTTTTTTGTAAATCTGTAATATATTGACTTAAGTCATAGGATTTAACTTCTCGTTTACTAGCGCAAAAATGTAATTCGTGTTTCACAGCCCCTTCTGCCATTCTGATATGATACAATGAAAATTTATTTCCATCTTTTTCAAATTCATCTCTGTGTAATGAATCCTTTATTGTACTATCAAAATATTGGTTTAAATCATAAGACTCTCCTAAGTTATCTCTCAATACAATATGTGGACAATTATCTCCCAAAAAATATGGTAAACAATGCTCTATAACCTTTTTGGCTAATGCCTCCAACGATAACGGTGCCTTTTTCCTATATTTCAATATGAAATTAGAAAGAGTAACAACAGTCCGATATTCTAAACTACTGCTATCTTCTACATTTTCTTCCGGCTCAACTCCATTATCTGCTGAGAACTCAAATTTTCTTTTTCGCCAACTATTTTTTTCACAATATACACTTTCAATATTGACTTTAGTAAATGCTTTCAGCCATAAAAAGCGACCTATTCCCTTACACCCCTTTGAAACTTTCAAATTGGAATAAGCCTCTAAAAACGAGTTATAATTAATAGAGTTAAAGCCTTCTCCGTTATCAATTACCCGAAATTCATAAAATGGATTTAATTCTTCATTTCCATCCATATTCATTTGCCTGTTTTCTAAGCGATTTGCTAAGATTATTATCTGACCATTTTGAGAATTTGTTGAATCTTCAATCGATTGAATAGAATTTACAACGGTTTCAAAAAGAGGCCATAAAGCCTTATATTCAGGCAATTTCACTTCATTTAACTGACCTTTTAAGTTAAACCTAAAATTATTCAAAATCTGACCTCCTTCATAAATACATACTTTTATATAATAATACTACCACATATTCCTATACTTTACTAGATGAAAAAGCAAAAATACTCTTACACCTCTTCTGGACTTCATCCCTCTTTTCCCATATCACTTTTTTTCGGAGGCTTCAAACTCATTCTCATTCGCCTCCCACCAACATGTTTGTAAGATATGGATCTGCACCATAACGTCCTTCAAGATACTGCTTATCATACGCTGCTGTATTATTTACACGTTCATTATTTTCTCTACGAATTTCATATAATGAATAAATTTCACTTTCATGCTTTGCATTTTCTGCTGCAAACCAAATTTCATCTCTTCTAAAAACCGTATTTTTCATCGTAGTCATATCATGGGATGTAAACAACAACTGCGCTCCCTTTTTATTTATATTTGTATCAACGAGATCCTGCGCAATCAGAAATACATCGGCGATGCCCTACTTCAGAAAACCTACACCACAGACTTTGCGATTGCCTGCGTGATGTTTTCACAAAACTTGGGTTTTACATATGCAAGCCTTCTGCCGGAAGGAAGAACGATAAAAAGAAATCCACTCTCATACATAAATCGTATGCCGTGAGTTTCGGTTACGATTCTCTTCTTGACTGTTTCCTTTACACAGTTATCAATAGGTAACCTTTTTATCAGCTGCCACTTCTTCACGATGGATATTGGTAAGAGCCTCATATGTAGTCGGGTCAGAATAACCCTCATGATTAAACTTATCAATACCCATATCTTTTAATCCTCCTGTTCAATAACTGGTAAGATGCCCTCACTCTTCAGAAGGTCATAAAGGAAAAGTCTGCCCTTTTGTGTCCAATAGGTATGCATCACACTTCTACTCTCATCGATTGCATAGGTACGTGACTGTGTGTATCCGCATTCTGTATACTGCTGATATAAAAGCCATGTCTTTCTGAACTTGTACTGAACTCCAAGTTCATGAAGAAGTTCATTGAACTTGCGGCCGCTCATACCATAGTCCTTTGCAATCTGTGTAATAGGAACTGTGTTCTTGTTCTGTAAAATAAGGTCATAGTAGCTTGCCTTTGGCTGCATCTCTGCAATCTGCTGACGCTGAATAAGCGTCTGATATTCAAGCTGTTTTCTTCTCTCACGCTCTTCCTTAAGCTGTGTAAGTGCTGCAATTGCAAGATCAGGATTTTCCAAAATCTCATCGATGGCATACATTCCATGCTTACGGATAACCGGAAGAACCTCTGCCGTTACCCAATGTTTGAACTTCTTCGCATTAGGCATCTTGCTTGAAAGGATAAGACTGTAAAGACCTGACTCATTGATAATGATGGTTTCCTTATCTTGGTTACCATCAAAGAGCATGACCTTGTGTCTGTCCTCTTCATCTACATGGCGGTTGATATCTCGACTACCGTTCTGGTACCCGAGAATGTCTGCTACATCCTTGCCGACAAACATAGCCTCACCGTTTACAGTTGCTGTTCTTACAGAGCCAAACTCTGTGCTGTTAAATACTTGTAATTCCATGCGAATTACCTCCTTAAATTAATTTCTCGGAGGTGTCACCCTCCTACCTGGTAGCCTTGGGAGAAGGGTTAAAAGGACGTTTTTGAAAAAACTTTTTTTAATTTGTTGATTGCACGTCTATAACGATGACTGACATTATTGGCATCATCACCAATTTCTGCTACATACTCACCAACGGTGTAACCGTCAAGGGCAATAGCAATTACCATATCTGCCTGTGCAGGTTTAAGAAGACTTCTCAAAGTTTCACAGCACTCTTCGTATTCAAGCTGGTTATGTACTCCATCAATTGAACTGTTAAAGGCTGACTTATCAGTTGCTCTGAACATGATTGCCTCTTCTGTGTTGACCTCAACTGTCCCGTCCTTGCTCTTCATATAAGCGTTGCCAGTATGACGGTCATGCTTGTGCCAACTGTTGTAATCGGGTCTGTTAAATCTCTCTTCGATTACATCTTGGATTCTCTTTTCGTAGTCTTCCTGACTTTCTTCTTCTGAAATGGAGATATTTAACCATTTCTCCAATTCCATGTTTTCGACCTCAAGTGTCTGATACTCGTTCTCGTAACGAATCTTGATTTTCATAAAGTTCCTGCCTTTCTGCCTGGTTCTTGCAGAAGGGCATAGGAAACAAATAGGGTCGTTGCTTATAGAAGTACCGACCCATGAAATGCCTGAAAAAGAGCATAAGGAAATAAGGGTACTTCTATCGCACCTTTCACAGGTTGTCCTGTGATTGATGCCGATATCTGTATCCCAATGCCCTTATAGCTAATCAGGCCTTGTGATATTAATTTTTAAGTGCCTCTGGCACTGAGATGGATATGCATTTCTGTGTATCCATCTCAGTGTCAGGTGTTTTTATTTATAGTGTACACTGGAAATTTTTCTCGTGATGGACACGCCATGTCCGCTGAAAACTGCCGTAAAACACAAAAAAACCGGAGTTACCTACTTTGCCTATAAAGGCTTTTGTAGATAACTCCGGCGGTTAGCTCCTCGATTCTTTACGGGGCAGTTTGCGGTAGTTTCTAATTCATTCTTTTGCTGCTTTCATTATTGCTTGATTTACTTGGTATTGCATGTCTTCCCAAGAAATCGTTTCAAACTTATTTTTATTTATCTTTACCTCAAGCGTTACATCGTCTCCATTTACAATAACATTGCAGAAACGAGGTGGTATATCTTTGTCGCTGTGAAGATTTCTAATAGATGTCTTTATCAATCAACTCAACCTCCTTCTTAGAATGGCATTTCATCCATGTCATCAGATATATCATCCTTCATGAATGCATCAATTGCATACATCACGTCATTGTTTACCTTCGGATGTTCCATACGCTCCTTTACAGTTAAGAACAGTAACTCAAGAAACGGAGCAACTGGTGTATCATCCTGTGAGGCTACCAACAATTGACTTCCCTTGGACGGTACATACATCCAGGCTTCTTTAGCAGCTGCAGAAGAATCTCCAACTTTATGAACGCTCTTCTCAATATCCATAAGATAAAGCGTTGTTCCATTTTTTAATCTAAGATTAAAACAATCTCCGGCAATATATGTCTTGGGACCAAAGGTCTTTGAATTGAATACGATTCTAGTTACTTCCTGCGGATATTCGCAGTCTGTCTCCTCATAAAATGTTTCTTCTGCAAACAGAGGATGGTATACGAAACCATTCATATCCGGCTCCATTCGATTCAGATTAAACGCTGTCTCTCGATTCCAATCGAGCCTATCCTTTAATGTATCTTCCTTTAATTTATCGAAGAAACTTGTAATATACTGCTCTGTCGGTGTAAGTCCAGTAAGATCGACAGATATCAAGGTATCAACACTAACCTTAAGAAGCTTTGCTGCCGTTACAACAAATTCCATACTCGGCTCGGATGTATTTCCATCCTTCTCCAGACGAGACATATATCCTAATCTGATTCCTGCTTCCTTTTCAATCTGACCTATTTTAACATCTGGATTTTGACGTAATAATTCCCGAATATTTGAAAAACAAAGCGTTTTATTAAAATTTTTACATTCACCTAAGTATGACTCCAACTGAGTAAGAAAACCTGCCCACTGAGTACGTTCCTTATTCAGTACATCCAGACGATTACGTATGATCTCCTCCGTTCCATATTCTTCGATAAGATCATAGCTTTCCTTTGATGATGAACTTTGCTCCGTGCGTTCCCACCTTTGCAGTGCATCCTCAAGTTCTGCAAGATGGCTATTTATATCATCTAATTTATCTTCTACCACCTGCTTTTTATCCAAGATTTCATCTTTATTGCAGAGTCCCATACCCGCAGTTGCTATGAAACCACGCATTATGTCTACATCTTTGATATCGCTAATTTTAACATCAGCTAATTTTCGTTCTTCTGACATAGCAGTGCCTCCTTTGCATTTTGATGATATTATTATACACCATTCACGTTTTTTGTCAATATATGCAATATCACTTTTGCTATTGCATATATTTGCAATCAAACTTTCTTTTTTGCTGCATAGTAAAAAGACCCGGAAGTTTTCTTCTTCCAGGTCACTCTAGCAACGGACATGGCATGTCCGTTTTTTTATAAAATAAATTTTTAAATTGCTACATCATATTGCTCAAGATATTCTTTAACAGCCCACAGTGGTTCCGGGTACTTCACATGTAAGGCTTCACTAATCCACTGATGTTCTGGATCAAACGGTTTCAGCTTACATCCCAAAACATCCAACAGCTTCTCGCTTATCATTGGTGGCAAGTTAAGCCCGAAACAAATCAACACAGCAGTGTTCAGATTCGGAGCTGTTTTCCCTTTAACGGTACGGCTGATTGTTTTCGGATCTCTATCAATCAAGTCACCGAGATCCGTGTATTTCATATTTCTCCAGTCTAACAACAACTCCATGCACTGCTCTGGATCGTCCGTCATCTGCTTTCGAATATTCAGCCACTCCTCCTGTTGCTTCTTCCGCATTGCAATCTGTCGTTCCGGTGGAGCATTCTGATACCCATTGTGATATTTTACATCAAAGGTAATATCGCTCTGCTCTCTGTTCAAGAAGCAGATAGTATGGTATGCGGACTCTACCTTACTCGTGATGCTTAAATCAAAGACAAGACAACACTCGTTCATATGTGCTCTGGCATAATCAGTCAGCATAAGCCGACCGTCCATATCAGTGCAAACATATAGCGGAGAATTGTAGACATAATGATTTTCTATAAACAGATAATCACCATTAGCAGTCTTCTCACGGAGTTCCGGATTTGAGAAGCGCTGAATAGCTGCATCTTGAGCACTTATCGTAAATGTCTGATATGCTTCAATTGAGTCCTTTCGGAAACCATGTGGTCGGACATACTGACCATCAACATAGTTAAAAGTTCCGATTGCACCATCAAATCCAAGTTCTACTAATCGAATCTTAGCCGCCTGCTTGGATACTCCAAAATCGACTGCAAGTTGGTCGATGACCATCTCCATAACATCCATTTCGTATTGAGCATCGGTCTCACGCAAAAATGTAGCTATGTACTCGTTCGCCTTGGCTCTAAACGGAGTCTGTGGCATCTGAATTCTTGGTGCAAGCTAGTTAGCCTGTTTCTCCATGAATTCCGTAGATTTTTTTGATATTTCAGATGCTGCACCACCTACAACTTCGCAACTGATGCATGATGCTGCTTCATTATAAAGCCGTTCTAATACAAAAGCTTTCCTATGCTTATCCCAGTGAACGCACTCATGAATTATGGTTGTATTCACTGATCCGATATTTCGAAGCAGGTACACCAAAGGATCTACAAGAATGGTTTTTCCTTTAATATGAGTAAGAACATCTTTCTCTGCGTCCTCATCATAAATGTCAGCATCGGCTTCCTCAAAATAAATCTGACCGAAAACCGATGAATCATCTTTAATACGATGGCTTTGAATCGTCAAGTCCAGTGCTTCTACCAATCTTGTCGGATCTACCCACACAGGAGATTGACCCCTTAGTGGAACTCTCAGTGCTTCTGGGAAATTTTTCTTTAAAAAATCCTCTGCAACCCTTTCAAGTTCAAAATAAGGAATGATTGGCACAAGGGAATCATCCATCGGATCTTTCACTCGATTCTTACCGTTGTAGCTAGATACCGATGTAATTTCGAAGTCCTCCAGTTTTTTATCCAGATCACCCCGACAGGACACCATCAACCAGAAAGTTCTCTCTTCTGATACATCATAATGATGGTTGCCATCTTTTATTTCAATATTCACTGACAGAGCAACATCGAAACTAATCTTCATTCCCGGAAGATCTTCCACCCAGACATGCTCCACATGAACATCTGCAATCTCAGTTTCTCCGACAGAATGCACTCTAGTAGCCAGTTTTTTTATATAGTCCTGGTTATCCTCAATGAACTGCTCGGCTGCCGCCCAGAACTCATTATCATATTTCTTTCTAACATAATCCGTAAATGAGCGGCTTACCGCCATACACAGCACCTCCTACAATTTCAGCTTATCAATATCAATCTTCTTCCTGCTCAGATAGCAATTAAAGAGAAGCTCTGCCAAAATTAAGCGTATCTGTATATCCTCCAAACCTAAAATTTAAAGTAGGATAATTGTTTTAAATCGAAGGAATTAAATTATCTTCAATGCCTTCTGCAACACAATCAATATTTGCAATTCTAGCTGTGAATATCAATTCAACAGGAACAGAATCATGTCCACTTTTCAGATGACTCGATAATTATTTGTTATAGGACGTTATATCCAAATCATAGGCCGCAAAAATGCCACCACACATGGATTTGATTGTATCTGCACTTCGTGTGCGGCTTTGATATATTAGGGTAATTATTGTTCCCAAGCATATCTGCTTCATTTTCACGACCTCCTATTGAATCATTACAATTTCAAAATTTCCATATCCATTTTTCTTCCTGAAAGGTACAAATCATATGCCATTGTTGCAGGAATCAACCTTGTTTTTATATCTTGAAGTCCCAAATTAGAAAGCATCTCCATTCGAACTTCACCCTTATCCTCTATCTCGTTGTTTTCTGTTGGAAGTAGAAAACAGTTTTTTACAGAAGAGAAATTATGGTCTTCAATAAACTGTTGATATGCCAATTGGTAAAGATACTGTTTGGTGATAGATTCTATGCCGGGCTGTCCTGTCGGAACAATTCCCTTTTCCAAATGGGCATTATAATATTTTGCATCAAATATAATAAATTGATGCTGTTCATTAACCATACAAATAGAAACTAAATCTGGTATCAATGTATCTTTTGCACACTTTCCTGTAATAGTCCACAATGGTTTCTCGATTAATTCAATAAGCTTCTGTCTTCTGTTATAACCTTCTTTCAATGGCACAGGCAGTTTTAAAATGCCAAGAGGGACATCCAACTGATTATCCATAATATCTGCACAAATTTTTTCCCATACCAGATTGAAACTATTTGTTCCAAATAATGACAAGCACTCTGTATCGTAGAGACTTCCTCTTCTATCGATATAAGCATACATTGTCTTCAAAACCAACTGTTTTCTTGTGTTGAACTGAGTATTAAGTTCGTTTTCAATTCGATATAAAATATATTCTTTATCCCCGAAATCATCCAACTCTGCATCAGTAAGATCAACACCTGTCATCTCAAATAAATCAAGTAACTCTGCATCTTGGAGTTTTTTTGAAGCCATCGTTACTAAACACTCATGGAGCCTCTTGAAATAATCAAAATCATTGGTGACTCTTTTACGAGTTTGTAATTCTGTATAATACGGACGATTCTCTGAAAGCAAAGTAAAGGTTTCATTAATAGTCTTATCCCACAGTATTTCACCAGAACCATTGCATTCAATAATATCTTCTGTATTGGTATATACATCATTTTCAAAGTAATCCTGTAACAAAAATAACAGCACAGCCAACAGATTAAATGAGTTACTTTCACTGCTATCGTTGAACATACGAACAATCTGTTCTTTGGCATTATATTTTTCCAAAACCTTTATAACCTTTCGTAGTTCATCCGTAGGTTCCTTTGCGTTCAAAAGATATTTGGGATAACATTTCAGAACTCGTCCGGCTACAACAATAACTCCAACAAAGGTGAACACATAGAAATATTCATTTTCTCCTACTTCTACATCCACCATCTCGATATCCTCTTCTAACAGATCCGCCATATTTTTCTGAATATCAGAAGCCTTAACAGCCTTTAATACACCGAACTCCTTTAGTTTTCTGATTAACGGAATCGCATGTTCTTCACTGCACTTTAAAATGTGACACAATTCATTTTGTGTATATCTTTTTTGTTCTCGTACAAATTCAGAAATCATAATCAGACCTCCTTATTCTTGTGTGGTATCACCGTATTTTACATCCTCCACTTCACAATCTAACTGAATGTCATGATTAAAGATTCCGACACCTTTTGCTTCAAATTCTCTACAAATTTCTGAGTATCTGCTGCTATTTTGGAAACATCCCTCAAATAATCTAGGTCTCTTCTGTTTTACTGCATCCTCAAACAAATACATAATAACTTTATTTTTAAAGGTATTAATGAATCTATCTCTATTAATCTCGTCACCATCTTTAGGTACAACAATGCTTCTTGAAATGAAATAAGGTCCAAGCTGTTTATCTTCGTTAATCTTCTCTTTTGCAAGAAAATTATTGATAGCTTTTCTTAACTTATTCCACTCCACTTTTTGGGATTTATCATCAGCAAGATATACATACTTGCCTTGGAGATCCTGATCGCTGTCATCAATTCCGATATATGTAAAATCCCATCTTCTCTTAAATGCTGTATCCATTGGGAATACACCCTGGTCTGCGCTATTCATAGTTGCCCAAATAAACATGTTATCTGGAATTTTTATTTTATTATAATCACTTGGATCCCCACCCAGTTCTTTCGCAAGATATTTTTTAACATCTTCGGTTGCCTGGATTGGATACTCGCTGACAAAATCATCACCTCTATCAAGCAACTGGAAAATGTCTCCGAATACAGCAGCTACATTTGCTCTGTTGATTTCTTCGATAATTAATAGGAATGGCTTAATATTATCCGTTCTGCTATTCTTCAGTGCCTTAACATACATACGCATGAAAGGTCCAGGAACATATTCATAAGAAATATCCTTCTTGCCACTTGATGGCTTTAAAAGATTTACATATGGTCTGATTGCCTTTCCATGATTGCGTTCTACACTATTATCACCTGCTGCGTCTGAACCATCAGCTTTTCTTGTCTTGAAACTTTCATCTGTATAAAGCCCCAACAAAAGTGGAAGTCTTGTTAATCCATCACCTTTGAATCTGTCATAGAGCTGATCATACTTTTCTTGTGCAGACTTTGTTTCATCAGTTAATACCGCCAAGACATCTTTTTCTGTTGCCAAAGAAATAACCTCTGCAGAATCATCAATCATTACCGGTTTATATGTTCCTACAAAATTTGCATAAGAATAATCTGGGTGAAAAGTTACACGTTCATAATCATCCTCATTGTCCTTGCCTAACAACTCCACGCGGTCGCTATTGATAGTAAAACTCTTACCAGTTCCCGGTGCACCGAAAAGAATTCTGTTTCTTGGAAATGGCGATTCGTAACCAGTCTTAAAAGGATCTTCCCGTTCCACATATGAATCATCTACAACTAATTCATCTAAATTTGCCAAAGCAGAATTTTCCATATATGGTCGATTGTCATAATATGTAAGGTAATCTAACAAATTATCCTTGTGAACTGCCGTGATATAAATTCCTAGTTTATTAGCAATACGTTCTATCCCCTTAGATGGCACATAGTCATTTGGAATAATTATTTGATTTCCAGGCCCATTTCTTGATCCATTTAAAGTGCCTGATATTTTTTCAATATCAGATTCATTACACTCTAAACTAAATAAATAATCATTATATTTGTCTACCGTATCGTTAACACCTATACAAAAGTATTTCATGTTGTTTGTAATCGCATAATTCCATGTTACTCCTCTTTCATAGGCACCACTATCTCTTGTATCAAAATAATTCTTTGTATTATCTTGCTTATGAACCAAGGGATAAACAAAAACTGCGGCCTTTTCACCATTTGGCAAAGAGAATACGAACCCTCTGCGCTTTGTATTCTCTATTATTTGTTTTTCATCATCAGTTATTCCTAGATAACGATTTAGGGTTTCTAATGCTTGGTTTGTAGTGTATGCCACTTTTCATTACCTCCTAATTTCCATTCTCTGTGAGAATATCATAGACTGCATTTGCACAGCATTTTGCGGCAAGTGATGGAACTGCATTTCCTATCATTTTGTATAGTTCCATGTTACTACCTTCAAAAATATAATCATCTGCGAATGTTTGCAGTCTAGCGGCCTCTCTAACCGTAAGGGTTCTGCATTGTGATGAATCTGGATGAATGTGTCTTAATCCATCTTTATATAAATGTGCAGGTATTAAATTACTTGGTTCATCCCACTTGATGACATGATATTTATGAACATTTGAATTCTTTCCTGTCATCTTTGTATATAATTCTTTTAGTGCAGAAATCGATACATATTTATTTCTTCCGGATTCAATATCCTCTGTTAAAAGTTTAAAAATCCCAACATCTCGATCACTCTGCCATCTAGCTACATGATTTGCAACCATGGGATCTGGTAATGAATGTCTTGTTCTAGCCCCATTATATTTCGAGTCTTCTTCCTGTGGGTATAATTTAGGCAAATCACCAATAGCTTCTCTTACCGTTATTTTTCTAGAAGATTTATATTTTGGCAAAACAGAAAAATAGAAAGATTTCACAATTTCCTCACTATTTTCTTTAAATAAATCTTTTCGCACACCAAAAATGATTACTCTCTTACGATTTTGAGGAACCCCATACTCAGTAAAATCTATAACAGCTTTTCTCAAATCTTTCATGATATGATAGCCAACTGTTTCAAAACTCTCTTGAATAATATCAATTATCGGCCTATCTCCAGGTTTTGCACTTAATATCCCTGGGACATTTTCAAATAAAAATGCTTTAGGTTTATATCTTTCAAGAACCTTTATATAACTTTCAAAAAGGTAATTTCTGTAGTCATTTTTCATTCCATGTTCGTCCCGTACTCTTCCTGCAATCGAATATGCCTGACATGGAGGTCCACCAATAATCACATCAATCCCATCTGCATCTTCAATGAGTTTATCCAAACCTATAGATGAACCATAGACTGGATCATCAGTCCACCCTTTAAATAAATCATCAGTTCTTTGTATGTCAAACCTTAGGACTCTCTGATCCGCATCCGAATACTTCCATTTTGTTCTTAATCTATTTTCGAGATTTTGACATGGCACCTTTTCCCATTCAACTGCTGCAATAGTATCGTAATGCCCTGATTGTTCAAAGCCATCCATAAGACCACCACATCCAGCAAATAAGTCGATTGCTTTAATCTTAGCCATTATTTTTCTCTCCTATAATTTCTAGTATAGCTTTTCCTAATGCTTCACCTAACAAAGGTGGAACCGCATTTCCAACCTGTCTATCTTGCTTTGTTCTGGTTCCTGTAAACACAAAATCATCTGGGAATGATTGAATTCTTGCACTTTCTCTTACAGTTGGGACACGGTTCAATTCATAGTGGAAAAGATTTCTATGTCCTGTATCTACAGTTCGTGCCGGAGCATTACCATCCAATCGTGTCCAAGCCATATGAAATTTTCTGCTCTCTCCAACCCCTGCAGGCAAGTCCTTATAATTACCACCTTCCGGAACTAATGCGATAGTTTCTTTCACAAAATCTTTATGATTTGTTGCAACATGGTTTGAAAGAACCATACAGTTCTTCCTCATCATTTTCTGATACTCTGTAACTGCATCTTGCGAATAAACATCTTCGTTCGTGCCTAATTCATTATTTCTTGTAGGTAAATCCGATATTGCCTCACGGCAAGTACGATAAGGTCTATCTGTTCCCGGGCCAAACTGAGCTTCTGGAAAACAAGGTTCTCCTAAGTCTTTTCTAATCCCCATAAAAATCAGACGTTTTCTCATCTGTGGCACTCCATAATCACAGGCTTTTAATACTTCACAATCAATATTATATCCCATATCTCGAAATCTCTTGAGAATTTCTTCCTTGATTTGACCTTTATATAAAGTTGCCATTCCCGGAACGTTCTCAATAATAAAAGCTTTAGGCTTATACTGTTTTACCATTTCAATTACAGCTAGATATAATTTATTTCTCTCGTCATCAAAATTACGAGGTCCTGTTAATGAAAATCCCTGGCAAGGTGGTCCTGCAATAATTACATCTATTGTTTTATCTCCAGCTATTTTCTTTATCTCATCAAACGTTTCCTGCTTGGATAAATCTGCATTCAACGGCTTTGCACCATTATGGTTAAGTGCGAATGTGTTAAGGGCATCTTGGTCATTGTCAACGCCAACAATGATATCAAATCCCGCATCCATAAATCCTTTCGATAATCCACCGCATCCTGCGAATAAATCTATTGCATTCATTTATTTGTTATCCTCCGTTAGTTTTTCTTGTTTAAACTCACAAATATCAGAAATATCGCAATCTAAACTTGAACATATTTTCATTAGCACTTCCATGCTAACAGCTTGATTTTTACTTAACTTTGCAAGTGTATTTGTCCCAATACCCGTAACTTTTCTCAAATCACTCTTATTGGGCATTCCTTTATCAATCATTAATTTCCATAATTTATTATAGCTTACTTCCATCTCTTTCCTCCGATTCAGATGCATAATCAAACCCAATTTATATTATATATAGAGAAATCATTTTTATGAATGGAGAAATAAAATATTTCGCTCTTTATATATTTAAGACTGAACCCCTCTAGGGTTCAACTTCTTGTTATCTATTTTCTAGTGTCAACCCTGCTGAGTAAACCAATAACCCACTCAGCTATCTGCAAGCATCAAAAAAGGACTTTCCGCAAGACTTCATATATCTTTACTGTGTTTATTTTTTTCACACATCACAAGTAAACACTTCTGTATAATCGACCCAATCTCAATATTTCTGTCTATCCAACTATAAAATTTCCTAGGTTTTTAAAAGCTTTTAGGACATTTTTTGCGGTATTATTTTCAGTAACCAAAACTATCGAAATCCCCTTATTTCAAGCCTTTTTCACACTTTTACTTGTGTACTTTAGTCAACAGAACCACGCTCTCAACATGCACAGTTCCCGGAAACATATCCACCAAACAAGCTCTCTTCACCTCATACCCTGCTTCCCTAAACACAAGTAAATCGCGCATAAGGCTAGTAGGCTTACAGCTTACATACACCATCTCATCAACATTAAAGTTAATAATCTTCGTCAAAGCTTTCGGATGAATTCCATCACGAGGAGGGTCGAGTACGAGAATATCCGGCTTCTGAGTTAAGTTATCCACAACTTTGAGGACATCGCCGGCAATGAATTCACAATTGTCTAAGTGATTGTCCACTGCGTTCTTTTTGGCGGCTTCCACCGCTTCTTCTACGATTTCGACACCGACTACTTTACTTGCTACGGGTGCAAGCATCTGTGCGATTGTTCCGGTTCCGGTGTAAAGGTCGTAAACGAGTTTATCTTTTGTTTCGCCGACGTATTCCCTTACTTTATCGTAGAGGACTTCTGCTCCTAAGGTATTTGTCTGGAAGAAGGAGAATGGAGAGATTTTGAAACGCATGTTATAAAGGTATTCATAAAAATAATCTTGTCCGTAAAGTGTTTTTGTTTCATCGCTTTGTACTACGTCTGCAAGGTTGTCGTTTAATGTATGCAATATTCCAACAACTTTTCCATCAATTTTCTGGGAGAGAATCATATTGACAAATTCAGATTCATCCAGTCTGCTCTGTGTCGTAGTGACAAGATTGATTAAAATGTCTCCTGTTTTTACAGAGCGGCGCATTACGAGATGGCGAAGGAATCCTTCGTGACGAATTTTGTGGAAGTAGGTTTCTCCTTTTTCTTTAAAGTATTTTAAGATTGCCTGGAGAAGTACGTTGAAATCAGGGTCTACGATGCGGCAATCGTCTAATGTTACGATATCATAGAAGCTGTTTTTCTTATGCATTCCGAGTGCAAGTGGGCCGTCTTTTTCTTCGTCTCCAAATGTAAATTCCATTTTGTTACGGTAGCCTTCTGTGATTGGGCTTCCATAAATATTTTCGATAGCAAAGGAAAGACCGTTTTTTTCGATTAATTCTTCTACCTGGCGTTTCTTTAAATCAAGCTGCTGCTCATAAGAAAGGTTCTGATAACGGCAGCCACCGCAAATACCGAAATGTTTGCAGGCTGCTGGCTGTTCTATCGGAGATGGCTCGATGACTTCAAGAAGTCTTCCTTCGATTTTATCTCGTTTCTTTTTATTAATGGAGAAGCGTACTACCTGACCTTCTAACGCATTTTTTACAATTACTTTCTGCCCCTCAATATCTATAATTCCTTTATTAGGGAATTCGGTTCGGATGACTTTTCCCTCAAAAATATCTCCTTTTTTCATAAAATAATTCCTTTCTATATACACAAAAAATGGAAAGGATGCTGCAATGTGCACCCTTTTCCATTATAATGTACTCTCTGCGTCTTTCTTGCACGAGTACATTTATATTATTTTTTAAATTTTCAGTTCGGTAAATTTGGATTTATAATATCCGTGTCCGTAATGTGCCTCGCCTTCATCATCGATTTCCATAATGAGAAATGTTGGCATATGATCAGGTTGTCTTGGGTAAGAAACGCTTCCCGGATTTAATATTGTTACATCTTCATCGATTTCGATATATGGTTTATGGGTATGCCCAAACATAACGATATCTATATGATTCTGAAGTGCATACTGTTTTAATCTCTCTACACCACGGTACACACAAAAAGTATGTCCGTGGACAACCAGCACTTTATAATCGCCAATATTAAAAATGTCTTGTGCAGGAAGATCAAGATTATAGTCGTTGTTTCCGGAAACCATATGTACCGGACAATCTACCAATGAACGGATATAATCGTCTCCTCGCTCTACATCTCCACAGTGAATGAGCATATCGATATGCCCCACCTGCTCGATAACCCCTGCCACATCGTCATTACGTCCATGCGAATCACTGATTACCAAAATTCTCCTTTTCTTTTCACTCATCTATTTATAAAATCTCCTTTATCTGGCGTAATGCCTTTCCACGATGACTGATTTCGTTCTTTTCCTCTGCTGAAAGCTGAGCCGTTGTCTTTCCTTTCTCTGGAAGATAGAAAATAGGGTCGTAACCGAAACCATTTTCTCCAGCTGGTTCCTGTGCGATTCTTCCCTCAATCGTTGCCCGGCGTGTCTCTACTCGTCCATCTGGAAATGCCGCTGCGATCACGCAGACGAAACGAGCACTTCTTACGATATCAGGGACGCCATGCAGTCTGTCTAAAATAATCTGATTTTTAATGCGATAAGATGTATTCTCTCCCATATAGCGGGCTGAATATACTCCTGGCTCTTTATTCAGATAATCTACTTCTAAACCGGAATCATCTGCTAATACGAGACTGCCTGTTGCTTCCATTACAGTTTTTGCCTTGATGATTGCATTTTCTTCAAATGTTGTTCCATCTTCCACGATGTCAACATCTACTCCGGCTTCTTTCATGGAAAGAATCTCGTAATCCAAATCTCCGAGAATTTCCCGGATTTCCTTCATTTTTCCTTCATTTCCTGTGGCAAATATCAGTTTCTTTTTCAAAATGCTGCCTCCCAAAAAACTTGTGCTTTTTATATCACTTCTAACATTTTCGATATCTTCATATTAAATATTTTCTGCTAAGTATTCTCGCATTAAAGTACACTTGAAAAATACTCATACAGATTATTCTTCCGGCTGTACCATTTTCTTTCTTCTCGGTGGTTTTGGGCCTGGAAACATGTAGAAATATGTCTTCATCATTCCGTTATAAATCTTTCGGTTCTTCGCCGCTTTTTTTCCGATATAACGTTCTGCATCCTCATAAGCTGTGATAACATATTCTGACCATCCGTCAAGTCCTGCGAAAGCTTTTCCCATATCACGATATAACGCCGGAAGATCTTCTTTTTCTTCTAAACGTTCTCCGTAAGGAGGATTTGTAATAACAAAGCCGTACTTCTTTGGATGACTCAAATGATGAACCGGACGCTGCTGGAAATGAATGAGTCCGTCCACGCCTACTCTTCTCGCATTTTCTCTTGCTGCTTTTACAATCTGCGGATCAATATCATATCCTTGAATATCCATCTCCACGCTCGTATCTACTAAAGATTCTGCCTCCTCAAATCCTCTGGCAAAAAGCTTTGGAGACACGATATTGTCCCAATTCTGCGCTTGGAATTCGCGGTGCATTCCCGGTGCGATATTCGCTCCCATCATTGCCGCTTCAATAGGAAATGTTCCACTTCCACAAAATGGATCAACAAGGATACGGCTCTTATTCCACGGAGTGAGCTTGATAAGTGCAGCCGCCAATGTCTCCTCAATCGGTGCTTTGCTGACCATGCGGCGGTATCCTCTCTTATGAAGGCTTTCACCAGAAGTATCAAGACCAATTGTCACAATATCCTTATAAATAATAACTCGAACCGGATAATCGGCACCATCTTCCTCAAACCAATTGATGTGGTAATGCTCTTTCATTCGCTCTACCATCGCCTTTTTTACGATGGACTGAATATCGGAAGGGCTGAAAAGCTTACTCTTTACAGAAGTTGCCTTTGTTACCCAGAATCTCGCATCGGACGGAAAATACTCTTCCCAAGGAACCTTTTTCACATTCTGGAATAGTTCCTCAAAAGTTACCGCCTTAAACTCTGCCACTTTTAAAAGGATTCTCTGCGTTGTTCTTAAGAAAATGTTTGCTCTTACCAAAGCATCCATATCTCCGGCAAAAGTTACCTTTCCATCTTCTACCTTCACAATCTCATATCCCAAATCTGCTATCTCTCTTTTACACACTGCCTCAAGTCCAAAGTGACACGGCGCAATAAACTCATATTTGTTGCTCATCTTACCTCCATTCATTGCATCTTTCTTCTGTTTTTATACAAAGACACGTTTCTATATCTAAAGCAATATTTATAATATTACTTCATCTGCCTAACCTCATTTTTCTATATAAATTACTACTTAAAATACCACGATACACATGTACTTCATCCTATTTTTTCATAATCTACATATTTCTCAATAATTATAATTGTACTTAGGAAATGTTGCTATGTCAAGAAGTACGCACCATCGTCCACAAATCGTTCTTCTCCTTTTCTAAGTATCCTTTATAAAACATAATGCCGCCAACCACACTGTATGCGTGAATTCCCACAGAATCAAGCTTCTTCGCCGCCAGCATACTTGTGGAACCTGTATCACAATATAAAAAAACTGGCTGTTCTTTTTCTATATTAAAATCTTTCTCTATTGCCTCTATATCGAACTTTTCATTCATAATTTCTTCAAATGGGAGATTGACTGCCATTGGGAGATGCCCTTTTTTAAATACTTCCTCTGAACGCACATCAACGAGCAGGCCTTCTGAATCGTAGCTTCTTTTTATCGCTTCCGATATCGAAATTAAATCAAACATGATTGAAACCTCTTCCTTCCTTTGTATCAGAATATGTTGGTTTTCCCTAAAAGTGTGGCAAAGAGACGCCCAATGCAAGAGAAAAAAAAGCATATTTGTGACTTTAGTCGCGGCGGTTTGAATGCTCGCTTATGCGCTCGCATCCAAACCTTGCTCCGAGGCCACAAATATGCTTTTTTTTCTCTTGCATTGGGCTGTCTTTGGCAGCTCAGGAGATTCAAACTGTAGTCTTTTTGCTTAAACGGAAGGAAGATCGGATGTAGAAAATGGGGATTTTTAATTTTTTCTTTGGTATAACAAACGTGTGTTTAAACTTTCAGCAATTCCATTCCCAGCCAACCCAGCCAAAGAACAGCTCCCGAAGAAAGAAGGCATCCTATATTTGTGGCCTTAGATCAAGGATTGAATGTGAGCGTGGAGGCGAACATTCAACCCGAAGTGATAGAGTCACAAATATAGGATGCCTTCTTTCTTCGGGAGCGTCTGTCTTACCTGCGGCAAATCCTATTCAGCTACAATCTTAATGAATTTCTTCTTTCCTCTCTTTAAGACTTTTCCTTCGCCTTTAAAGTCATCAAGTGTATAAGCAGCCTTAAAGTCCGTTACCTTTTCGCCATCCAATGTTACACCACCCTGTGTTACATTACGTCTTGCTTCAGAACGTGTTCCTGCTAAACCGGATTTTACAAGAAGTGCAAGGATATCTACTGTGCCATCTCTTAAGTCTTCTTCTGTAACTGCACATGCTGGCATATTTGCTGTGTCTCCGCCGTTGCTGAATAATGCTCTGGCGGCATCCTGTGCTTTCTGTGCTTCTTCTTCGCCGTGAACTAATTTTGTAAGTTCAAACGCAAGAATTTCTTTTGCTTCATTTAATTTGCTACCTTCCCAGCTATCCATTGCATCAATTTCTTCTAACGGAAGGAAGGTCAACATACGGATACACTTCATAACATCTGCATCTGCAACATTTCTCCAGTACTGATAGAAGTCAAACGGAGAAGTCTTATTCGGATCTAACCATACAGCACCGGACTGTGTTTTACCCATTTTTTTGCCTTCAGAATTCAGAAGCAGTGTAATGGTCATTGCGCATGCGTTTTTACCAAGTTTACGACGGATCAGCTCTGTACCACCAAGCATGTTGGACCACTGATCGTCACCACCAAACTGCATGTTGCAGCCGTATCTCTGGAATAACTCATAGAAATCGTAGCTCTGCATGATCATGTAGTTGAACTCTAAGAAGCTTAATCCACGCTCCATACGCTGTTTGTAGCACTCAGCAGAAAGCATACGGTTTACGGAGAAATGCGGTCCGATATCGCGCAGAACTTCTACATAATTTAAGCCAAGCAGCCAGTCTGCATTGTTTACCATTAATGCTTTTCCATCGGAAAAATCAATAAAACGGGACATCTGTTTTTTGAAACACTCACAGTTGTGGTTGATGGTCTCTTTTGTCATCATCTGACGCATGTCAGTACGTCCGGACGGATCACCGATCATAGCTGTACCGCCGCCGATAAGGGCGATCGGTTTGTTGCCTGCCATCTGCAGTCTCTTCATCAGACACAGAGCCATGAAGTGGCCTACATGAAGGCTGTCTGCTGTCGGGTCAAATCCGATGTAAAATGTTGCTTTTCCGTTATTGATTAATTCTTTGATCTCTTCTTCATCTGTAACCTGGGCGATCAGACCACGGGCTACTAACTCGTCATAAACTGTCATAATGTACTCTCCTTTTTATCCATGTTTAAAATAGTTTTCTTATACACTTTGTAATTATTCAAAAATCAGTCTCAGGCTTTTTATGTCTTATAATTACAAAACCCGCCCTCACGCACTGTACATGCATAAGGACGGGATAAAATCTCGTGTTACCACCTTAATTCACAGACCGCTCACACGATCCGCCTCACCAAGTATCTGACAATACTTCTGCAATATAACGGTTGCTCCCGGCACAGCCTACTGATCATCAAAACTTTTCTTCCATATTTCATGACTCAAAATATCTTTAAAAATCTATTTTTCCGTCCGGTTCTGATAACGTTCAATGCGCAGCTTGTGAATGTATTCGGTATCAGTTTTCCATGCGCCTCTCACCATCCGGCAGCTCTCTGTATGTTCCGCTCATACTTACTTGTTTCAGTCATTGCTGTTTTTGTCTGCAATTATTTTTTACACGCTCATTATTATAAAAGTTGCGTTTGGAAATGTCAATGTAAAGTTTGCGCTTCCTACAATATCCGCCTGCCGGAGGCTATATGGGGGATTTTCATGTCCAGAAAGATTATTTAGATCAGTCCATGCTCTTTCAGTTTTTCATAAAGAACCGTTCTTGAAATTCCCATCATTTTCGCAGCCTGCTGTTTATTTCCATGCGTTGTCTGTAATACTTCCTGAATAATATTCTTTTCAAACTCCATTCTCAACAGCCGCAGATTATAAGTAGTCTTCGGTGCTGATGAGTAACGACTGACCAGGGTTTTGAAAGACTCTGAATGGATAAAATCTGCCTGTGTCAAAATTGGTGAAGTTGCATTGTTCATTGCCACCTCCACATAATTTTGCAGTTCACGAATATTTCCCGGCCAGTCATATTTCATGAGGAAATTCAGTGCTTCCGGCTCAATTCCCTGTACAAATGTCCCCATCTCCCGATTCAGTTTTTCAATCATATTCTCAACCAATAACGGAATATCCTG
>OGXS01000587.1_pt1 | contig 32420 bp, 30 predicted proteins | sample 1576371 | NCBI WGS metagenome assembly OGXS01 (sample SAMEA3541475, study PRJEB24748) | human gut metagenome | biome: human gut; feature: human-associated habitat; material: faeces | place: China | collected 2012
GTTTTTTCGTCGAATTTCTTACATTCTTCGACAACCATTTTTCCATAGGCATCCAATTCCTGTTTCATCATCCAGTTCCTGCATGGATTTGATTGCTTTATTTCGACCGCAATTCAGTAATTCCATGATATCTTCTATCGAAAAGTAAATATATGCTCTGTTATTTTCATCAAACCATTGATTTTTAATGGACAGGGACATACGATCCAGCATCAATCCATATAAAATTTTAGCATCGCTTGATAAATCTTTAAAGTAACTATCTGTAAATAATGCTTTTGGTATACGGTAGAAGCTGAACTGATCAGCTTCCGCTCCGTAGAAATATTTGAATTTCATCTTTTTATCCATAACTTCCTCCTTTCGTTTTCTATACAGAAGTCCTCTTTCTAAACTTCTGTGTCTCTTTTCTTCTTCTGTTTCTTACTTAATCATTTTGTTCTTGAGACCATTTTTCCAGCAAGAATTCTATCACCCGTTCCATATCATCAGCACTGTAGCTCTCTGGAAAATACTTCGTCAGCTTCTTTTCTGAAAACGTAATAGATCTTGATGGTGTCTTCACCATCATACATTTATTAAAGATTGTCAGCATTCCCACCTGATTAACCGCTCCTTCATTCAACTGATTTCTGAGAGCAGTGATCTGCTGTGGTTTAATGAAGCCAGTGTCTTTGATATATTCGTAGATCCATTTCTGGATTTCTTTATCGATGTAGGAAATATCCACGGCTACTGTGAATTTCAATTTCTTACTATCTACTAAATCAAGTAACTCTGGTATCAGTTCTGTTAAACGAATATATCTTTGAACTTGAGCTCTGCTTTCACCCACTTGTTTACTTAACACTTCGTCAGATCTCGACTTCGTCTCATTTTGAGACAAAGTTAAATCTGTCCTGCTTCCTTGTCTCTTCATTGCCTCCAACTTCATCCGATACGCAAATGCCTTCTCACTCGGCAATAACGGACAAATTTCTTACGTCCTCCTTTGACAAGCTTTTCCAAATCCGGAACCTTGCTTCGGTTATTTCCCATAACGCTTCCTCCTTCTCTTCTTTAATTCTGATGCAACATCAGGATTGTCTTCTAAAAAATCATCCAGAATATTCAGATCCACAATAGCTGTCTTTCGAATCGGATAATTGGCTTCTGCCTTTTTCGCCAGTCTGACAAAAGGCCAGTAGGACATCCTATAAATCTTTGCTCCTTGTGTGTAATTTACAAATCTGCGTTTCTTTCCTTCCAGATATTTTTCCAAGTCAGGTGTTTTTCGTTTTTTCATGGCTTCCTCCTTGTTTCCAGAAATTTATTTGGCAGGTACGTGAAAGGATATGTTTTCTGCATATCATCAAAATGAACAATTGCTATGCCTGACAACAAAAAAAGGACACCTTCCATTGGTATTTCTACCAAAAGAGAAGTGTCCCTTTATACACCTTATTTTTGAAAAATGCTCCTCAAAAATAATCAATATTTTACTTGTAAACAAATAAGTCAAACAGTTAAGAATCCATAGAGCTCCTTATTCTGTTTCCTTATAATCCATACATCATTATTTCAATCTATACAGCTCCAGGCCGTTTCATGTAGCTCCATGTCAATCCGTGGAACCACTTTTCCTGATTGGACGTCTATGACTACCAAACCGAACTCTTTTTTCTGGATTAGTACAGCTTAGCACCTGCCGGAATATGGTTATCAACCATCAGAAGATGCAGTTCTTCATCCTCTGAATCCTTCAGGTTATTCACTGCTGAAAGCAGCATACCGCAAGACTCGATTCCCATCATCTTTCTTGGCGGAAGGTTGGTGATTGCAATCAGTGTCTTACCAACTAATTCTTCCGGCTCATAGTAAGAGTGGATTCCGCTTAAGATCGTGCGGTCTGTACCTGTTCCGTCATCCAGTGTGAACTGAAGGAGCTTCTTGCTCTTCGGAACTGCTACACACTCTTTAACCTTTACGGCACGGAAATCAGATTTGCTGAATGTATCAAAATCAACCTCTTCTTCAAATAAAGGCTCAACCTTTACGTTGGAGAAGTCAACTTTTGCTGTCTCTGCTGGAGCAGCTGCAGCTGTCTGAGCTACATTATTTGCTTCATTTTTTGCAGAACCCTGTGATTTCATTGTCGGGAATAATAACACATCACGAATAGCCTGAGCATCTGTCAGCAGCATTACCAGTCTGTCGATTCCGTATCCGATTCCACCTGTTGGCGGCATACCGATCTCCAGTGCATTCAGGAAATCTTCATCTGTGTGGTTTGCCTCTTCATCACCGGCTGCAAATGCTTCTTCCTGTGCTGCAAAACGTTCTCTCTGATCAATCGGGTCATTTAACTCTGAGTATGCATTACACATCTCACGTCCGTATACATACAACTCAAAACGCTCTACATAATTCGGGTCTTCCGGATTCTTCTTTGTCAGTGGTGAAATCTCGATTGGATGATCTGTTACAAATGTTGGCTGAATCATCTTCTCTTCACAGAACTCATCAAAGAAGAGGTTCAGGATGTCACCCTTCTTGTGACGTTCTTCATATTCTACATGATGCTCATCTGCTAATGCTTTAGCTTCTTCGTCTGTCTTAACTTCTGCAAAATCAACACCTGCATACTTCTTAACAGCATCGATCATAGAAATTCTTTCGAATGGTTTTGCCATATCGATAACTGTTCCGTTGTAGCTGATAACTGCGCTTCCGCACACTTTTTCTGCGAGGTAACGGAACATACTCTCTGTCAGTTCCATCATTCCCTCATAGTCTGTATATGCCTGATATAATTCCATCAGTGTGAATTCCGGATTGTGACGTGTATCTACACCTTCATTACGGAATACTCGTCCGATCTCATATACTCTCTCAAGTCCTCCGACAATCAGTCTCTTCAGGTACAATTCCAGAGAAATACGGAGTTTCACATCTTCATTCAGCGCATTGTAATGTGTCTCGAATGGTCTTGCTGCCGCTCCACCTGCATTGCTTACCAGCATCGGAGTCTCTACTTCCATAAATCCACGTCCATCTAAGAAGTTACGGATCTCTTTGATGATCTTAGAACGTTTGATAAATGTCTCTTTTGACTCTGGATTCATGATCAGATCTACATATCTCTGACGGTAACGTGTATCGGTATCTGTTAATCCATGGAACTTCTCCGGAAGGATCTGTAAACTCTTAGAAAGAAGTGTCATCTTCTCTGCATGGATAGAAATCTCTCCTGTTCTTGTTCTGAACGCAAATCCTTCTAATCCGAAAATGTCACCAATATCAGAACGTTTAAAATCTGTGTACGAGTCTGTTCCGATCGCATCTCTTGCAACATATACCTGGATACTTCCCTGCAGATCCTGAATGTTGCAGAAAGAAGCCTTACCCATAACTCTCTTGAACATCATACGTCCTGCGATAGATACATGAATCGGATTGGCATCCATGATACTTCTTCTCTCTTCATAATCTTTCTTCAGAACCTCTTTCGCCTGCTCTTCATTCATTCCCTCTACGTCTGGTGTCTGGTGGTCTTTTAAAAGTTCTGCTTCATGTGCTTCATACAGACTCTTCACTTCCAATGAGTGATGTGTCTGATTGAATTTTGTAATCTGAAATGGATCTTTTCCATTCTGCTGAAGGTCTGCTAATTTCTCACGTCGAACCTTTCTTAACTGGTTCACGTCCTGTTCCTGTCCATTGTTCTGCTGCTTAGCCACTTTTTTATTCTCCTTCCTTATCTGAATTCAGACCTCCCGTGTAAGAGAGGCCTGAGTCTTGTGTCCTTGTTATTCTTCGACGGGTATCTGCCTGTCTCTTATAATGAACGGCTGATGTCCAGTACCTTGTACTCCATTACTCCAGCCTGTGTCTCTACAGTTACGACATCTCCGATCTGTTTTCCCATCAATGCCTGGCCAACCGGTGATTCATTGGAAATCTTTCCTTCCAGACTGTTCGCCTCTGTAGAACCGACCAGTTTGAATTCCATCTCTTCGTCAAATGTGATGTCGAATACTTTTACAGTACATCCGATGTTGATCTTATCGAAATCAACTTCATCTTCTACTACAACTTCTGCATTCTTAAGAATTGCTTCCAGTTCTTCGATACGTGCTTCAATGTCTCTCTGTTCATCTTTTGCTGCATCGTACTCTGCATTCTCTGATAAGTCTCCCTGTTCTCTTGCTTCTTTGATCTTCTGAGCGATCTCTCTACGTTTTACAACCTTGAGGTTCTCAAGTTCATCTTCCAGTGCTTTTAAACCAGCATAAGTAAGTAATTTTTTCTTTGCTTCCATCTGTCTCCTGCTCCTTTTTCTGTTCCATATTACTCTGACATTTTTATGCCTGAATCATCTATCTGAATAATTAATCTGTCATAGAATAATGATACTTTCACAATTTCATTATTATACATAAATGCGTGTTTTATGTCAATCTTTTTATCAGCTGCAAGTACCCGTTTTTCCTTTATTTTCAGCATTTTTGTACATTATACGATTGCTTTGTCCAGAAGTGCTTCCAGTTCCTCATAAGATTCCACCTGATTGATCGCATCCCTGAGTTTTGCAGAACCTTTCATTCCTTTTGTATACCAGGCGACATGCTTACGCATCTCCCTGATTCCGATGAAGTCTCCTTTGAATTCAATCTGCAGTTTTGCATGTCTTAGCATCGTCTCTTTGATCTTCTCCGGAGTCGGTCTCGGCGGAACAACACCGGTCCTTTCATATTCCTGGAGTTCGTGGAATATCCATGGATTCCCCTGTGCACCTCTTCCGATCATCACACCGTCACAGCCTGTTTCTCTTCTCATCTGAAGTGCCATCTCTCCGGAAGTCACATCACCGTTTCCAATCACCGGAATGGATACAGCCTCCTTGACCTGACGGATGATATCCCAGTCTGCTTTTCCGGAATAGTATTGTTCTCTTGTCCGTCCGTGTACTGCGACCGCTGCACCTCCTGCATCTTCGATAATCTTTGCGATCTCCACAGCATTGATATTATCATCGTCGAACCCTTTTCTTATTTTCACCGTTACCGGCTTTTTAATTGCCTTTGATACTGCCGATACGATCTCATGTACCAGCTCTGGGTTCTTCATAAGTGCGGATCCCTCTCCATTCCGCACTACTTTTGGCACCGGGCATCCCATATTAATATCCAAAATCTGAAATGGCAGTTCTTCTATCATCTTTGCCATCTCGCTCATAATCTTCGGATCCGATCCAAAAAGCTGCAATGACACCGGATACTCATCCGGATGGATCGCCAGCAATGCTTTTGTATTTTTATTCTTATATTGCAAAGCTTTTGCACTGATCATTTCCATGCAGAGAAGCCCTGCTCCCTGTTCTTTACATAAAAGTCTGAAAGGCAGATCCGTTACTCCCGCCATCGGTGCGAGTATATATGGATTTGCCAGATTAACATTCCCGATTTTCATTTTTCTACTCCTATTATCACGCTCAGATTACAATTACCTGTAATTTTTTCAAGAAACACACAGCACTATATATCAGATAAGACAGCCCCTAACATTCATAAACGAAGCTTTCTTGATATATAGTGCTGCATATTTCTTTGCAAGTCTACACTGTCAACACTGCAGATTATTTATTTTTTTTATTTTTTTCGTAAATGAACCGAAGTCCCTTTAACGTAAGCTGTGAATCGTACACATCGATCATATCGGTCTCATTTGCAATTATCTTGCCAAGTCCGCCGGTTGCCACTACTTTCGCATTCGGATATCCGGATTCTTCTTTCATTCGTCTGATAATATATTCCGTCTGACCGATTTGTCCGTATACAAGACCGGCCTGCATTGCCGTAATTGTCTCTTTTGCAAGAATTGATTTCGGTTTGCGGATTTCTATTGCCGGAAGCATGTCTGCCTCTCCCCAGAGAGACTGTGCCGAAGTCCTGATTCCCGGTGCGATCACACCTGCTTCAAATGTTCCGTCCGGACCGATCACGTCAAATGTTGTTGCTGTTCCAAAATCCACAACAATTGTTGGACCTCCGTATAAAGTATACGCACCGACTGCATCTACAATGCGGTCCGGACCGACCTGTCTCGGATTCTCTGTGACAATGCGGATTCCGGTCTTAATTCCAGCAGATACGACCACCGGCTTTACGCCGAAGTATTTGATGATCGCACTGCCGAGTGAATGCATCACATCTGGTACTACGGATGCAATGATCACTGCATTGATCTTGGAACTTTCAATCCCATGTCTTTCTACGAGTTCCTGTAAAGTAATTCCATATTCATCCGATGTTCTCGGCTGCTTTGTCTTCATACGGAATGTACCAAATAATTCTTCTTTATCAAACACACCAAGTGTAATATTGGTGTTTCCTACATCGATTACAAGAAGCATCTTTCTCCTCCTGTTTTGTCTGCTGCCTTCTGGTTACTCTTCGCTGTTTATCTCTTCGCCCAGGAAGAATACTTTATAATATAACTGCAATGCCTGCAGAAGATCCTGTTTCTCTCTCTGCAGCTGCTTGATCTTAAGCTGGCTTCCGATCTCATCGAACATCGGATCGAATTCCTCGGTCGATACCTCAAAGCATAATTCTCCGTCTTCTTCAAACACCAGCGTAAGGATTCCCCCTACGTCATGCACATACAATACGCACATAATCTTCAGTTCATTCTTCACATCATCCGGAAGCTGTTCAAAATCCGGATTCAGATAATACTTTTCTTCATATGAATTAGCACCGCAAAGCACTACTTTTCCATCATACATATCCATATACTCCTCTAACTGATACCTCTCCGGCATAGATTTCTTTCTCTTTTCCATCCGGCGTTCTTACAATCAGTTCTCCGGTCTGATTGATGCCGATAGCATATGCTTTATATTCATTCCCCGGTTCCAGGACCTTGACCTCCCGGTCCTTATTCACCAACATGGAATTATAAAGTTCCTGCAATCCTGACAGATCTTCTGTCTCCTGAAAGATCTCATAATATTTTTCAAAGATTTTCATTACTGCTGCGATCAGCCCGGAACGCTTTATGCGCTTTCCGAGTTCCATCTTAAGTGATGAGGCAGTTTCCTTAATATCATCAGGGAACGTATCCTGATTCACATTAATTCCCACTCCGATCACTACATGATTGATGTAATCGATCTCTGTACTCATCTCTGTTAGGATACCACAGATTTTCTTTCCATTCACAACGATATCATTCGGCCACTTAATCTTTGTCTCAAGACCGGTAACCTCCCGGATTCCTTCTGCCACGGCAATCGCCATGATCAGTGTAAGCTGTGGCGCTTTTACAGGCGGAATATCCGGATACAACAATATCGTCATATAGATACTGCTCCCGGATGGCGATTTCCAGACGCGGCCCCTTCGCCCTTTCCCTGCCATCTGCATATCTGCAACAAATAATGTCCCATGAGGTTCCTTATTATTTCCGGCTTCCTTTGCCCGGTTATTTGTGGAATCAGTCTCATCATAATATATGACGTTCTTTCCTGCCCACTTTGTATCTACCAGACTGTCGATCTCTGCTTTTGACATAACATCCGGACTTTCGATAAGGCGGTAGCCTTTGTTACGCACCGCCTCTATCTGATAGCCTTCCTTCTTAAGCTGATCAATCACTTTCCAGATGGCTGTTCTGGACACCTGGAACTGTTCGCACAGCTGTTGTCCGGAAATATATGTATCATTCTCTTTTAACAAACGTAATATTTCTGATTTCATACTCTGTCTGCTCTTGCCTACTCTCTTTCACCAAGTGTTGCCACCATGACAGCCTTGATCGTATGCATACGGTTCTCAGCCTCGTCAAATACCTTTGACTGCGGAGACTCGAATACTTCATCTGTAACTTCCATATCGTCCAGGCCGAATTTGTCATGAATCTGTTTGCCGATCTTCGTCTTCAGATCATGGAATGCCGGCAGGCAGTGTAAGAAGATAGCCTGTTCTCCTGCATTTTCCATTACTTTCTTTGTCACCTTGTATGGGGACAGTTCACGGATACGTTCTTCCCATACTTCGTCCGGCTCACCCATGGATACCCATACATCCGTACAGATAACGTCTGCATCTTTGGTTCCGCTTTCGATATCTTCTGTCAGTGTGATGGTTGCTCCTGTCTCTTTTGCATATCCTTTGCAAGTCTCTACCAGTTCCTCATTCGGAAAATAGTTCTTAGACGTACATGCCACGAAATGCATACCTAATTTGGCACATGCGATCATCAGGGAATTGCCCATATTGTATCTTGCATCACCCATGTATACCAGTTTGATACCTTTCAGATGTCCGAAATGTTCACGGATCGTCAGCATATCCGCCAGCATCTGTGTCGGATGATACTCATTCGTCAGTCCGTTCCATACCGGAACGCCTGCATATTTGGCCAGTTCCTCCACAATCTCCTGTCCAAATCCACGATACTCGATTCCATCAAACATTCTTCCGAGAACTCTTGCTGTATCTTCGATACTTTCTTTCTTCCCGATCTGTGAACCTGAAGGATCAAGGTAAGTCGTTCCCATACCCATATCGTGAGCAGCTACTTCGAAAGAACAGCGGGTTCTGGTACTGGTCTTTTCAAAGATCAATGCCACATTCATTCCTCTGTATTTATCAACCGGAATTCCTTTTTTCTTTTTTTCTTTTAATTCTGCGGAAAGATCAAGCAGATATGTGATCTCTTCCGGTGTGAAATCTTTCAGTGTCAGGAAATTTCTGCCTTTTAAATCCATTGTTTTGTACCTCGTTTTTATTCTTTGACTTTTATCTTATGTCTTTTGTCTACTTTTCTTCTTTTTTATCATCTGCGCCAATCTCTGTAACAGATTTTACCAGACCTGCAATGCTCTGGATCTCTGACGGGATGATGATCTTCGTTGCTTTTCCATCAGCAGCTTTTGCAAATGCTTCCAGACTTTTCATGGTAAGAACAGCCTCATCGGCTCCTGCTTCTTTCAGGAAACGAATTCCATCGGCATTTGCCTGCTGTACTTTCATGATAGCTTCTGCCTTACCTTCAGCCTCACGGATCGTGGCTTCTTTCTGTGCTTCTGCTTTCAGGATAGCCGCCTGCTTCTCAGCTTCCGCATCCAGAATTGCAGACTCTTTGTGGCCTTCTGCCACAAGGATTGTAGATTTCTTCTCACCTTCTGCACGTAAGATTGCTTCACGGCGTTCACGTTCTGCCTTCATCTGCTTCTCCATTGCATCCTGGATTGCTGCCGGTGGGATAATGTTCTTAAGTTCCACGCGGTTTACCTTGATTCCCCAAGGATCGGTTGCCACATCCAGAGATGCTCTCATCTTCGTGTTGATCGTCTCTCTGGATGTCAGTGTCTGATCCAACTCCAGATCACCGATGATGTTACGAAGTGTTGTCGCTGTCAGGTTCTCGATCGCCATGATCGGATTCGCCACACCATAACAGAACATCTTCGGATCCGTGATCTGATAAAATACAACGGTATCAATTCTCATCGTTACGTTATCTTTTGTGATAACCGGCTGCGGTGCAAAATCCACTACCTGCTCTTTCAGATCCACTCTTCTTGCCACACGGTCAAAAATCGGAATCTTAAAGTGAAGTCCGGTTCCCCATGTTGCCTGATATGCCCCCAGTCTTTCAATAACCAATGCCTGCGCCTGTCTGACTACCTTTACACAGGAAATCACCACGCAGATAATAATCGCTAATAAAATCAATCCAAAAATCATACTCTACTCCTCTCTGGCATGCACGATCAGTTTCACGCCCTGAATACCATTTACTACAACAACTGTGTTCTTTGGAATCTTTCCGTCCGGCTCATCCGTCTTAGCCGACCATATCTGACCGCAGATCTCTACCTGCCCTTTTGCCTTTATCGTATCAATATCTTCTGTCACCAGTGCATGCTGTCCGATCAGACTCTCTGCGTTCGTCTTCTGTCTCTCCTGATTGAAGAACTTCACCGCGATCGGTCTTGTCAGAATCAGAAGCAGAATGGAAACTATAACAAATACTCCGATCTGCACTCCCAGCCCAAAACCGACAAGTCCTGCACAGAATGCGATCAGTGCGCCTCCTGCGAACCAGATCGTGGTAAGTCCCATTGTCGCAATTTCAATGATCAACAGTACAATGAATATTGCCAGCCAATAGATCACTCTCATAAGCCGTCCCCTCTTTTCCGTATATATTATTTCTTGTTCACTATATTACTATACTCTGATAAAGAAAGCAATTTTCTTCTGTAAAATGAGTGGATTGTATCTCATTTAATTACACTTTCCTTCTCTGTCTTGCGGCTTCGAACATCAACACCGAAGAAGCGATTGCCGCATTCAATGACTCTACCTGTCCAAGCATCGGGATCTTGACATAGCAGTCTGCCATGTCTGCGATCTCGCGTCTCAGGCCATTCCCCTCGTTCCCGATCAGGAATGCACATGGATTCGTCAGGTCTTCCTCATCATAGGAATTCGTTCCTTCCAGATGTGCAGCATAAGTGGTGATACCTTTGTCTTTTAAATCCTGTATTCCTTTGCCAAGATCTTCCACATATACGAACGGCATGCGGTATATCGATCCCATCGTTGAGCGGATTGTCTTCGGATTATAAACATCGACGCATTCTCTGTCCATGAGGATGCCGGTCACGCCGGCTCCTTCTGCTGTACGCAGGATGGTTCCAAGATTGCCCGGATCCTGCAGATGGTCTAATACCATGATCAGCGGGCATTTTGCCGAAGTCAGTTCGTTGATTTCATGGTTCATCTGTTCCACCACGCACAGGATTCCTTGAGGGGTCTTGGTATCTGATGCATGGGCGAATACAGTATCTGTCAGTTCTTCCACTCTTACTTTAGAGTCTTTCAGGACTTCTTTTACGGTATCTTTTTCTTTTTTGTAAAAGGATTCGGATACATAGACTTCTTTTAACTTGTCGAGCGGTACTTCCCTGAACATGCGGATTCCTTCTACCAGGAAGACGCTTTCTTCGTCTCTTAATTTTCTCTTCTTCTTTAAATTCACCAGACGTTTGATTCTGGCGTTGGATGTGCTTGTAATCATATATATTGTTCCTCGTGTTTCTTATTTATTTACATTATCATATCATATCCTCCATTGAATAAAAACCCCCCGGAGGTGTACCAGACCTCCGGAGGATTTTGCATCTCAAAATATTTTGCTATATTTTTACTTACACCTTAAACCGATATCCAACGCCCCATATCGTCTCGATATACTGCGGGTTGGATGTATCCACTTCTACTTTCTCACGGATCTTCTTAATATGCACCGTTACCGTTGCGATATCCCCGATGGACTCCATATCCCAGATCTCACGGAATAACTCTTCTTTCGAATATACGTGGTTCGGATGGCTCGCAAGGAATGTCAGCAGATCGAATTCCTTCGTCGTAAATGTACGTTCTTCTCCGTTCACCCACACACGTCTTGCAGTTGTATCAATCTTCAGTCCTCTGATCTCGATCACTTTATTCTTCTCTGCCGCACTTCCGGTCAGACGGTCGTATCTTGCCAGATGCGCTTTTACTCTCGCCACCAGTTCACTTGGACTAAACGGCTTTGTCATATAATCATCCGCACCGAGTCCCAGTCCCCTGATCTTATCGATATCATCTTTCTTCGCAGATACCATCACGATCGGTGTATTCTTCACATCACGCACCTGACGGCAGATATCGAATCCGTCCGTTCCCGGCAGCATCAGATCCAGGATCAGAAGATCATAATCTTCGTTCAGTGCTTTCTGAAGTCCTGTATCTCCGTCATTTGCAACCTCTACGGTGAACCCGCTCAGTTCCAGATAATCCCGTTCCAGATCTGCAATTGCTTCTTCGTCTTCTACTATTAATATCTTACTCATTGACTGGTACCTCCTGATACTTTCTTAGTACAAAATACATTGTCGTTCCGGTCTCTTCTCTGCTCGTTGCCCAGATCTTACCGCCGTGTTCTTCTACAATCTTCTTTACTACAGACAAACCGATTCCACTTCCTCCGGTGGAAGAATTTCTTGATGCGTCGGTACGGTAAAACCGGTCAAAGATATTCGGCAGGTCTTTTGCCGCAATTCCTTTTCCGTTGTCTTCCAGTTCAATCTGTACAAAATCTCCTACATCTTTGACACGCAGATTGATCATTCCCTTTGGTTTGTCCATATATTTCAACGAATTGTTGACAATATTGTGAATCACACGTTTTACCTGCTCCGGGTCTGCAATGATCCGTACATTCTTCTCTACATAATTAAAATAACCAAATCCTACATTCTGTGCTGCCAGTTCAACCGACAGGTCATCCGCACAGTCGTTGAAATATTCATTCGCCGACACGATATTAAAATTGTAAGGGATCTTATTCGTATCGATCTTAGAATATAATGTCAGCTCATTGATCAGCGTATTCATCTCTGTCGCTTTATTGTAGATTGTTCTGACATACCGGTCTATCTTCTCCGGTGTATCTGCAACACCATCTATAATTCCTTCGGCATAACCTTTGATCGTTGTCACAGGTGTCTTCAGATCATGTGAAATGTTACTTATCAGTTCTTTACTTTCTTTGTCATATTTCAATTTTTCTTCGGCACTTTCCTTCAGGCGTCCTCTCATCTCTTCCAGGTTCTGGCAGAGTTTTCCAAGTTCATCGTCAGCCTCCGGTTTCAACTCAAAATCCAGATTCCCATCCTTGATATTCTGCGCCGCTGTCTGCATCTTGCCGATCGGCCCCATAACCGCACGGTAAATCCATATAATAAGAGCTGCCGAAGTAAGTATCAGTATCACTACAATTCCAATCAGGATTTCGTAGAAAAAATGTCCAACCTCCGGAATTACATTGGATACATCTGACACAATGAACGCACTTCCCTTATTGCCGTCATCATATCTGAAATCTACCTGTTTTACCAATGCTTCTGCATCTCCGCCAAGATAAATTCCGTTCTCCGATGTTGTATCTGTATCTCCATATCCCGGCAATTGTTCGATCACCGCTTTTACACGATCATCATCGCTGCCCGTATATACGATTGTTCCGTCTTTTCTCACCAGCAGATATGCATTCTTATTCTCCAGTTTTTTATTAAACTGATCCAGTTCTGTCGCATCTTCCATCTCAGATGCCTGCCCTGACATAACCTTCAGTTCATGATACGGCTTCTCCGTAACACGTGCAAGTACCTGCATGGAATTCGTAAAATCAGAAATCGTCGTTCCTGTAATCCCATAATTCTTCTCCACCACTCCGATCTGATAGTGGCATACCATTGAAACCATCATGGCTGCCATAAGGACCGGTATAATGATAATCGTAAAAAATGCTATAACTAATCGCGTTTTCAGCTTCATGTATCTGTCCTCCACTCAAAAAAATTATAGCATGAAAAATGGGTGCTTCACACCAAAGCACCCATAAACTTTTATAAAATTTCTATAAATATTTTTTCAGATCTTCTACTTTGTCCAGTTTCTCCCATGGAAGATCAATATCTGTACGTCCGAAATGTCCGTAAGCCGCTGTCTGTTTGTAGATTGGTCTTCTAAGATTAAGCATCTGAATGATTCCTGCCGGGCGGAGATCAAAATTCTCACGAACGATCTCTACCAGTTTATCATCTTCTACTGCACCTGTTCCGAATGTATCTACCATGATAGATGTCGGATGTGCTACACCGATTGCATAAGACAACTGAATCTCACATTTCTTAGCAAGTCCTGCAGCAACAATATTCTTGGCAACGTAACGTGCTGCATAAGCGGCAGAACGGTCAACCTTTGTACAGTCTTTTCCAGAGAAAGCCCCGCCGCCGTGACGTGCCATTCCACCGTAAGTATCTACGATGATCTTACGTCCTGTAAGTCCACTGTCTCCGTGTGGTCCGCCGATTACAAAACGTCCTGTCGGGTTGATGAAGAACTTTGTCTTCTCATCTACCATGCCCTCCGGAATGATTGCATCGAATACATATTTCTTAATATCTTTATGGATCTGATCCTGTGTCACTTCCGGATCATGCTGTGTCGAAAGTACGACTGCATCCAGACGTGCCGGAACACCATTCTCATCATATTCAACCGTAACCTGTGTCTTTCCATCCGGTCTTAAGTACGGAAGTGTTCCGTTCTTTCTTACTTCTGTAAGCTTTCTTGAGAGCTTGTGTGCAAGTGCGATCGGGTATGGCATATATTCCGGTGTCTCATCAGAAGCATAACCAAACATCATTCCCTGATCTCCGGCTCCGATCGCATCGATCTCTTCTTCGGACATTGTATGTTCTTTTGCTTCCAGCGCTTTATCAACACCCATAGCAATATCAGACGACTGCTCATCGATTGCTGTGATCACACCGCAAGTCTCTGCATCGAATCCGAATTTTCCTCTTGTATATCCGATTTCTTTGATCGTGTCACGTACGATCTTCTGAATATCAACGTATGCATTCGTTGTGATCTCACCCATAACAAGTACCATACCTGTTGTAGTTGCTGTCTCGCATGCAACACGACTCATTGGATCCTGTGCCATCAATGCATCCAGAATGGCATCAGAAATCTGATCACACATTTTATCCGGATGTCCCTCTGTTACTGATTCTGACGTAAATAATCTTCTTTCCACGTTCTTCTCTCCTTTTTTCTTAAAACATTCCTGCATTCTTTCTCCCAGGATTGCCGGCAGTTTTTTGTAGATTCCCCTGTTTTACCGAACTGAAAAACCGTCCACTTACATAAGTGGACGGTTTGATATCTTCATAAACCAATCCTCTTATTGTTCGATCACTCGCTCAGGCTGGCACCTTCCATATATGGGGTTGCCGCAGTTTCATAGATCCTTTGTATCTCCACTGCTCTGAATAAGAGAAAGTTTGCTTTTATTATATTTCTGGTACGACTAAGACTTTACTCTATTTTACACATACTGTCAATAGACATATCTAAGAAAATGTATCATCTAGCCTACTTTTAATTTGAATTTCTGGATTGCTTTTTCGGAATCTACTTTTTCGATGATTCCGCCGATACCACGGAGCTTCTCTTCGAATCTTTCATATCCTCTCTGGATATATACGATATCGTCTACGATTGTGATTCCGTCAGCTGCCAGACCAGCTATACAGAGTGCTGCTCCTGCACGAAGATCCGGTGCGCTCACTCTGGCTCCCGAAAATTCTGTCACGCCTTCAATCGTTGCAGAATTACCTTCTACTTTCACATTTGCACCCATTCTTGCAAGCTCATCCAGATATTTGAAACGGTTTTCAAAAATACTCTCTGTAATGATACTTGTCCCCTTACATAAAGCCAGTGTTACGCCGATCTGCGGCTGCATATCTGTCGGGAATCCAGGATACGGAAGGGTCTTCACATGTGTGCTTGTAAGATCTCCTTTTGATACGACACGTACAGCATCATCGAATTCTTCCACTTCACATCCGATTTCTACCAGTTTTGCGATCGTAGCCTCCAGATGCTTCGGAATAACATTCAGTACCGTTACATCTCCCTTTGTTGCTGCTGCTGCGAACATGAATGTTCCTGCTTCGATCTGATCCGGGATCACAGAATATTCTGTTCTGTGAAGGCGCTGTACACCACGGATCTTGATCACATCTGTACCTGCTCCCCTGATGTTGGCTCCCATGCTGTTCAGGAAGTTCGCAACATCTACAACATGTGGCTCTTTTGCAACATTTTCCAGAATGGTAAGTCCTTCTGCCATAGCTGCTGCCATCATAACGTTAATCGTTGCTCCAACACTTACCACGTCGAAATAAATATGCTTTCCGACAAGACGGTCTGCCTCTGCAACGATCTTGCCATGTTCAATATCTACATCTGCACCTAACGCACGGAATCCTTTGAGATGCTGGTCGATTGGTCTGCTTCCGATATTACATCCTCCCGGAAGCGCAACTTCGGCACGTTTATACTTTCCAAGTAATGCGCCAAGAAGATAATAGGAAGCACGAATCTTCTTAATATAATCATACTCAATATCTACGTTCTTGATACTGGCTCCATTAATCTTTACTGTATGACGGTCGACACGGTGTACCTTCGCTCCAATCCCCTCGATTGCATCGATCAGTACGTTAATGTCATTCACATCTGGTAAGTTATCGATTAATACGGTCTCATCTGTCATAATTGCTGCTGCAAGAATTGCAAGTGCCGCGTTCTTGGCGCCGCCGATTTCCACTTCTCCCACAAGCGGATGACCGCCCTTAATAATATACTGTTCCATTAATTACACCTCATTAATATTTATATGAATCTCTAATTACAATAAATCTTTTGTTCAATATTTATAACTATCTCAAATTGTACATAAATTTCTGCATCACAATATAACCCCAAAAGGGTTCGCGCCTATTATAGCACAAATTTCTCAATTGTAAAATATTTTTTACAGTTATGTAATTTTATTGTAACATATTCCAATTGTTCTATCTATACTTGTGCACTTTTACTCCCCTAATGCATCTAATACCGATTCAATCGTATCTTCCAGCTTCTGATTATCTTCACACACTGTAATATCTGCATACTTTTCAAAAAGCTTTACTCTTTCATCATACAGATCTTTGAGCGTCTGTCCGTCACGCAGTACCACTCCACGGCCTTTGGCGTTTTTAAGTCTGCTGTTTATTGTCTCAAAGGATGCCTGTAAATATACGACTTTGCCGATTTCTTTATAATGTTTCATCGCATTTTCACAATATACTACGCTGCCTCCCGGCGAGATAACGGTACGTTCCGCTTTCACCTGTGCATTGACCCGGTCTTCTACTTTCAGGAAGCCATCCGGTCCAACGTCAGCAATAATATCTTTCAGAAGTTTTCCTTCTGATTCCTGGATCAGAATATCCGTGTCTACAAATCTGTATCCCAGTCTCTTTGCAATTACCACACCAACTGTACTTTTCCCGACTGCCGGCATTCCGATAAAAATAATGTTATTATCTGCCATGATGTGCCCTCCTGTATGTTATGTTCTGACTTTTTCATCTGAAAACATTCATTTATCACCGCACAGTATAACACACAAGAGGGCGAAGTGGAAGTTTTTTTCCAGATGCCCTCTTGTAGATCAATATATTTTTTTACGTATCTCTCTATGTTCCACACGTCTCCTGCAAAGTTCCTGATATGTCATAACCTCGATCAGATCCATAAGCCAGGCACCCGGGTTCTCTTCTTCCTTCTCCGCCTTATCATAGATCCTGCGGCACATCAGACGAAGCTGCAGGCGGTCCGGATATTCATCATACATCATACTTCCGTCATATTCCATTCTGTCACATTCCTCTTCCATATAAGGAAGTACTCTCTTCGCCGTATCCGGGTAAATGCTTTTCATATAGTCATAGTCTCTTCTCGCATTCCGGTCATCATTATACAGCAGCGGAACCGGATAAGCCATATAGAACGGTAATTTGTTCTCCATAATCCTGATTGCTCCTTGGCGGTTCTATCTGTATTAAGATATGCACGGGGACATCAATCGGTGAATGAGAAACTATCTCTTCTAATTGAATGTTATCTCATATTTTTCAATATTAACGGTTGCCGCTTCATCACTAGTAAATATAATTTCATTTGCTTCCAATGGCGTAGGAATGACCACACTTGCCGTCTGCTCTCCATCATTAATAAATAATTCCACAGAATATCTGTCCATGATAAAATGTAGTTTCGGCGCATGATGTTTTTCCGCAATTTCTATCTTTCTCACACAGACAACATCTGCATTTACACCACTGTAGGTCCGGTCAATTTCAATCTGATGTTTTTCCGGATAATATGTAAATGTTGTTGTATATTCTTCATTATGTGCCACATCTACCTTGAACTCCCGGCCTTCTACATTCGTAAGTTCTACCGTCATGTCAATCACCCGGCCATTGATACCATCCAAAGACATCTGTCCGCTAATTTTCTGTTCTGTATAGATGATTGGATTTTTCTTATACTTTTCCAGTTCTCTCACCGGACTTTGCCAGATTTTCCCATCTTTGATTTTTAATTCTCTTGGGAGTGTCATCATTCCCTGCCATTTCTGTCCTTTTGTCATGACACGTGCATCCCACGACTTCATCCATGCGACCATGATCCGCCTGCCATCCGGAAGCTCTGTTGTCTGTGGTGCATAAAAGTCCAGTCCATAATCTAGGCTTCTCTTTTTCTCCCATGCAAAATCCGATATTTCTTTTTCTGCATCTCCAATAATATAAATGGAATTATGACCGTTATGAAATTCGTACTTTTGAGCATGCATATTCTGCGGAGAACAAATGATTACAGGATACCCGTCTACTTCCAGATAATCCGGACACTCTAACATATCTCCATTCTTTCCGTCATTTCTCAAAAGGACTTTTTCATACCGCCAGTTTTTATAGTCCGCACTGCTAAATAAGACTATTTGCCCACAATTTTCCTCATAGCGATTGCCTACAACGCAATAATATCTGCCATCCTTTTTCCATATCTTCGGATCACGGAAGTCTTTTCTGTCAAATTTCTCCGGCATGATATCCCCTTTTATAACTGGATTATCCTGCCATTTTTCATAAGTCTTCCCATCTCCGATGGCAATGCACTGATTCTGGATTTCTTTTCCGTCTTTCTGGCTTACTCCTGTATAAAGCAGCACATGCTTTCCATCAGCTTCTACTGCGCTTCCAGAGAAACATCCAATGTGATCATAATCCTGATCAGGTGCCATAGCTACCGGATATGCTTCCCATTTTACCAGATCTTTGGTCACCTGATGCCCCCAGTGCATCGGTCCCCATTCTGTTTTATATGGATAGAACTGATAGAATAAATGTACTTTTCCCTGATATACAGAGAAACCATTCGGGTCATTCATCCATCCTGTTTCCGGTGTCACATGGAATAATGGTTTTTCTTTTTCATCTATGTGATTCCGTCTGATATATTCATTGGCTTTTTCAAGCATACGTTCTTCCTCTTCTATTCTAAATTATTCTGCTCCGATCACCTGCTCTGTTTCCTTATCAAAGAAATGCATCTTATGTGGCATAAAGGTAAATTCCACCTCATCTCCCACCTGGCTTACTTCATATTTTGATACTCTTGCAATCGTTACGCTTCCTCCGAAGTCAAAATACAGATTATTCTCATTTCCCATAATCTCCGTATTGTCAATAACTGCTTTCTGATGACTTCCATAGACATCCAGATTAGTTGTATCAAACTTGATATCTTCTCCTCTGATTCCCATGATAACTTCTGAATAACCGGCAATGCGATTGGCGATTGCTTCCGGAAGTTCAATCTTATTTCCATCTTTGAAGATCAGATTTCTTCCGTCTATTTTTACATCATAGAAGTTCATCTGCGGAGAGCCGATAAATCCTGCCACAAATTTATTCACCGGATGTTCATACAGATCCATCGGTTTTCCAACCTGCTGGATCACGCCATCTTTCATGATTACAATGCGGTCTGCCATTGTCATGGCTTCTACCTGGTCATGTGTAACATAGATGGTTGTACTTCCAAGATTTCTATGTAACTTGCTGATCTCATTTCTCATGCTGACACGCAGTTTTGCATCCAGGTTAGAAAGTGGCTCATCCATCAGAAAGACTTTCTGGTCTTTTACAATCGCTCTTCCAAGTGCCACTCTCTGTCTTTGTCCACCTGATAAATTCTTAGGCTTACGGTAACGATATTCTTCGAGTCCCAGGATATCAATTGCCCAGTCTACTTTTTTCTTGATCTCATCTGCCGGAACCTTCATGTTCTTCAATCCATAAGAAATATTTTTTTCTACCGTCATATGTGGATACAGTGCATAGTTCTGGAACACCATAGAGATTCCTCGATCCGCCGGTGCAACCTCATTCACACGTTTTCCATCAATAAAAAGGTCTCCACTTGTAATCTCTTCAAATCCTGCGATCATTCGGAGTGTTGTGGATTTACCGCATCCGGATGGTCCGACAAATGCGATAAATTCTTTTTCTTCTATATCTAAGTTAAAGTCTGTCACGGAATTCTTATCGTTTCCTGCATATTTTTTACATATATTTTTAAATTCGATAAAGCTCATCTTTTAGCCCTCCTTGGAACCTGTTGATATTACACCCTCTACGATCTGTTTTGAGAAGAGTGAATAGATAATAATGACCGGAATTGTTACCATTGTGATAACTGCAAGGGTCTGTCCTGTTGTTGTGTTATCATTTGATGTAATCGCATTCAGACCAATCTGTGCAGTCAGAAGATCACTGGATGTAAATACAAGTGACGGCCACAGATAATCATTCCATACATTCAGGAATGTAAATACACTAACCGTTGCCACTACACTCTTTGACATTGGAAGAACCATAGTAAAAAAGTATTTTACCGGTCCACAGTGATCTAACTGTGCTGCCTCATATACATCATCCGGAAGCCCCAGGAATACCTGACGGAACAGGAAAATGTTAAACGGATTCACAATCATTGGAAGTACATATCCAAGCACCGTATTCAGAAGTCCAAGTTTTGCAATGATCAGGAAATGTATCGTAATGATCGTCTCCATCGGTACGATCATCAGAAGCATAATGATCAGAAGCCAGCGTTCTCTGAATGGAAAATTAATCTTAGCCAATGCATATCCTGCCAGTCCATTTACAATTACACCAAGTACGATCAATATTGCTGCATAGAACAAGGTATTACACATATATCGTACAAATCCTGTATTTGTTAATACAGATACATAATTATCAAAGAAATTGCCGTTCAATGCCGGTGGAATGAATGCCGCCATACTGTTCATATCAGCAGTGATTGCCGCATCTGGTTTGAATGAGTTTGCCAGCATCCAGATAACCGGGAACAGGAACAACAATGATACGATCAGAAGTACGACCGTCAGTATCCAATTATTTCTTTTTTGCTTTTTTGTTAACATTCTGATCCTCCTTATCTCTTGTTGCGATTGTCTGGATCACGGTCAGTATCATTACAAAGAATGCGAATACAATAGCCATTGTAGATGCCAGTCCAATTTCCCAGTTAACAGTACCTGTTTCATATATATCATACACAACCGTATACGTTGAATTCGATGGTCCTCCTCCGGTCATAACCATTGGCTGTACCAACATACGGAATGCTCCGATCGTAATCGTAATTAAAACGAACACACACAATGGTTTCAATTCCGGCAGGGTAATGTCCTTGAATTTCTGCCACGGTGTTGCATGGTCCATCTCGGCCGCTTCATAAAGTGCCGGATTGATTGCCTGGATTCCTCCCAGGAAGATGATCATCTGATATCCCATTCCCTGCCATGCACTCATGATCGCGATGGATGGAAGTGCCTGACTGGCACTGTTAATGAATGGCTGTGCATCAATTCCAAAGAAAGAAAGGATTGCATTCATCATTCCTTCTGGGCTGTAGATCTGGATCCACAGTGTTGACACAACAGCAAGTGACATGACCACCGGAACAAAGAATGCTACTTTGAAATACTTCTTACAATGCGTCACTTTATTAATCAGAAGTGCCAGCACAAGCGCTCCAATTCCCTGCAGCGGAACAATAATGATCACAAACTTTACGGTATTAAAAAATGCCTGTGAAAACACATCATCTTTAAAAATCTGAATATAGTTGTCCAGTCCGACAAAATGCGTCAGTCCCGGATTTAAAGCAAAGAAATCAGTAAAACTGAAAATCAATGTCAGGATCATTGGCAGGAATAAAAATATCGTAAGTAACACAAGTGCCGGTCCAAAAAACGCCATTCCCATAATGGATTCTGTTCTTTTCTTCATTATTTCATCACATAACGCTTTAATTTTGCGTTAATCCTTTCTACAGATTTATCCAGTTCTGTCTTCGCATCTTTATCGGTAAGCACCGAATTTTCCAGTACTTCCTGTACCGATGCACTAACCTGTGGATATACAGGTGTTTTTGATCTTGGATGTCCATATTTACTGAGCTGATGATATAAGGCTTTGTAATTCTCATCTTCTTCAAAAACCGGACTGCTCTCAAACGCTTCATATGTAGATGGGAAACTCTTACTTTCATCCCACAGACGCTTTCCACTTTCTACACCACTCATCCACTGTACCAGCTTTGTCGCACCTCTTAATTTCTTCGTCTTTGATGATGCCGCAAATGCCCAGGAACCGGTTGGTGTATATCTTCCGCCATCCCAGTTATCGGATACTACATATGGTGCAACTCCAAGTTTTACATCCGGATAGTTATTATAGATTGTATTTACTTCCCATGCCCCATCGAACTTAAATGCTGCTCTTCCGCTTTCGAACAGGTCTGTGATCTGTACTTTAGACATATATCCATTATCCAAAAACGATTTAAAATAATTCACTGTTTCCAGATTCTCTTTTGAATTGAATACACTGTTCACCTTCAGTCCATCTTTACTTACAAAGTCACCGCCATTTGACCAGAAAAACGGTGCATAATAATAAATCGTAGCTTCTCCTGTCGGGAAAGTCATATCCAGCGCATAACCTTTTTTCTTCTCTACTACCGGCTGTACTTTCTTTAACACCTCTGTGAATTCACTCCATGTCCATGGGTGATCTGCATCTGGAACTTCTACACCTGCTTCTGCGAGAATATCTTTGTTATAATAAAGTCCCACGCTGGATTCCATTGCTCCAAGCGCATAGAGCTTGTTATTATACGTTCCCTGCTGAATAATGGAATCCAGATACACACTCTTTTCTTCGTCTGTTAATTTTGCAAGCGGCTGGATAATTCCGTTCTCTGCATATGCCGCTATATTAGGGCCATCAACAGTAAGCACATCCGGCAGATCTCCTGACATCACGGATGCATTGATCTTATCCGAATAGCCTCCACCACTGTCATTTCGTGGAATAAATTCAATATCTGCAAAATATTTCCCATCATATTTCTTATTAAATGCATCTACAGATTTCCTGTAGCACTGTCCTTCTTCTGTGTCTTCGATTGAATGTACCCAGATAGAAAGATATTCTTCGCCTTTGTCATATCCCTTTACTTCTCCTGGTTGCGGCTGTTTATCTCCACACCCCGTCAATGCCATTGCAAAGAATGCTGCCAGCAGTACCCCTACTGTTCGTTTCTTCATAGCTTTCTCCTTTCAGATTCACGATTGCGTAACCAGTTAAGTAACCGGTTACTTTATATGTTCATAATACTATCCAGAATCTTACTTGTCAATAGATTTCAAAGAAAAAGTTACCGGTTACTTAACTAGTTATTTTTTGTTTGATTTTTTTCAATGCACTTGCTATACTGATAATATACATTATAAGGAAGAGGATTTACATGAAACAGAAAAAAGTAACTTTTGCAGATATAGCCGCTTATACAGGCTTTTCAAAAACTACCATTTCCAGATATTTTAATAATCCGGATTCTCTGACTCTTGAAAATCAGGAAAAAATCACTCATGCACTGGATGTCCTTGGATACCAGGAAAATAAGCTCGCCAAAGTACTGGCTAATGGAAAAAGTGAATTTGTTGGAATTATCATCCCCAACCTGTATCTTCACTATTACTCTGAGATGTTAAACCAGTTACTTTCTACTTACGAAAAGTATAATTATAAATTTCTTGTATTCATTGGAAATAATAAAAAAGAGATTGAAGAAAAATATATTCATGAACTGATGGCTTATAAGATTGAGGGACTTATTGTCTTAAGCAATACCATTTCGTCTGAAGAACTTGCTTCTTATAAACTCCCGGTTGTCACGATTGAGCGGGAATGTGACCATGTCTGCAGCGTGTCTACAGACAACTATCTGGGTGGTGTTCAGGCAACCAGTTTGTTGATACGTAATAACTGTGATGTCATTTTACATATCAATTCCATATTTTCTGATACCCTCCCGACTTATGGGCGTATTCAGGGATTTGAAGATATCTGTAATGAGCATCATATTACTCACGAACTGATCCAAAGAAATATGGGAAACACTTATCAGGAAACTTTAGCTCAGCTAAAGAATATATTTAATGAAATTGAAGAGAAATATCCGGCACAAAAAAAGGGAGTCTTTCTTGCGAATGACACTTATGCCAGTATGTTCCTGAACCTGATATTCCAGAAATACGGAAAACTTCCGAAGGATTATCAGATTGTCGGATTCGATGATTCTCCTATTGCAAGCGAAGCTATCCTTCCAATCACAACCGTTGGACAGCAAATTGAGAAAATTGCACAGACTGCCATGGAGCTTCTGGTTCTCCAGATGAATGAAATGAAAAAAAGAAAACCAACTCCTTTAAAAGAGCCGGTTCATAAGCAGATTACGCCTGTATTGATCCGACGTGATACTACAGAATAATACCGGTAGTGAGCAAATGATAAATTCCCTGAAGTTTTATTATTCACTTCAGGGAATTCTTTTGACAAATTCTATATTTGGCTTTTTAGTTTCTCAACCACTTTTTGAATTATGTTTATATCTTCTTCTAATTCATCTGCTATCTGTTCTGTTGATTTTCCTTTTTTCAATTTCTTCTTTATTATTTTTTCTAAGAGTATCCGCTTTCCAATTTCGATTCCATCCTGTCTTCCAATCTCGATTCCGTCCTGTCTTCCAATCTCGATTCCATCCTGTCTTCCAATCTCGATTCCATCCTGTCTTCCAGCCTCATACTCTGCTTTCCGCAGTTTCTTTTCTTCAAACTCTTTGTCATATTCATAGATGCTCACTTTGATCACCTCAGTCTTATTCTTCAATAAAAACTCTGCCAGGATTCCTTCTTCTATGCATTCGTCAACTGCTCTCGTAACTGCTTCTTCTAAAGAGACATCCTTTTTGCCGTTAGCTGCCGGTTATTTACCTGATACTTCTTGCTCCGTCTCTTTTGATTCTTTCTTTTCGCCATATTCAGTTCCCTCCTGTATGCAGGAGGATGTCTTTTTACTCTTTCAGTCATCTCCTGCTTTTTTTACAATTGATTGGTATAAAAGCATAGATTTCTGAAATGTAATTAGATCATAGATGGTATATGTTTATTTTTATATACCTTGGAATTTTTGAAATATGCTTTGGTATATGTTAACACACAGATAAATATTAATCAATATATTTTTCCATCTTTTATTATGACATGTAATTAAAAAACTTAACAATACGGTATTACAAGATAATATTTTTTTCTTGTTTCAATTCTATATACAGAATTTTTTGTATCCCATGAAATATAATAAAACCCCGGGATAATCTTTTGCGTATCAACATCCACTATTTGCTTTTGTGTTTCTTCATTCTTTTGATATACTATTTCTTTTTTAACTTTTGGAGCAGACCATCCAAAATATACAATATAAATGCGTGTACCATTTTCACATTTATGCCGGCGTGCTGGTCCTAACTCGTATAATTCATCAAAAGAATTTACACTCTGTCTCGTTACTAACCCATCTTTCATGAATGCAATTGGTCCATATATATACAAAAATACGATTCCAATTATGAGCAGACATAATATTTTAATTTTATTATTCTTTGGCATATTATACCTCCTGAAATAGAGTAGCCTTTTACATCTGAAGTAAACGCATTGGTAAATATAGATACAGTGCAGATACTAGAATTTATCTGTGTGTTTCCAGAATAACATGCCTGATTTTTATTTTCAATGCGCAGTTTAGAAATGCTAAATTTTTGTGAATCTGGTGAATTTTCTACAACTCTTTCATCTTTCCAAGAATCTCCTGATAAAATGATTCTTGATTTCTATTCTTTTCCAAATCTTCCAATATCACACCATCTTTCAGCAGAATCAACCGGCTGCAATAGCTTGCCATCTGTGGGTCATGTGTAACCATAATGATTGTCTTTCCCATATGTTCATTAATATCCTTCAATGCATCAATCACGATTTTTCCAGACTTTGAATCAAGGTTTCCTGTAGGCTCATCTGCGAAAATAATCTCTGGATCATTTATTAATGCTCTGCAAATTGCAACTCTCTGCCTTTCACCTCCTGACAGTTCGGCCGGCATCTTTTTTTCCAAAGTCCTAATTCCGAATTTATCCATTAACACTCTCGCTCGTTCCTTTTTGGAATCATCTACTGTTTTGCTGATATAGAAAGGCAACATAATGTTTTCAAAAACATCTAAACTATCCATCAAATAAAATTCCTGAAATACGAAGCCCAATTCTTCTCTTCGTATTCTCGCAAGTTCTTTATCTGACAGTTTTGATATTTCATCTTTCTTGTATAAAAGTGCCCCATCTGTTACAGATTCAATGAGTCCCAGAATTTTCAAAAGTGTCGTCTTTCCACTTCCTGATTTTCCCATAATTCCTACAAATTCGCCATCCTGTACATTCAAATTAATACCCTTTAACACTTTAAACTTACCGTAACTTTTCACAATTTTCTCTCCGCTGATCACTTCCATATCTTTTCCCTTCTTTCACTCTGAATTTGCTGATTAGCAAGTCTCCATCCATACTCTCTCAATAAGATAATGTACCCGGCCTGGAATAATAACAGTGCAAAAAATGTTATCAACACCTGTTTTTTCAGGAGCCAATCAACGTTCCATGTAATATAACTCAAAGCACCACCACTTATTACAATCGAAAGTATAAATGCGATCCATAAAGAAAGCGAAAGTTCCTTTTTCACATTTTTCTTTATTTCTTTGGTCTCCATGCCTATTTTTTTCAAGAATCCATATTTCATACTTACATTAGAAATGTCTGACCATATTTTTATAGATAAAATCATTATTCCACTAATAATCAAAAATGCACCAATACAAATGTAAAAGATAAGAGTTGTCAGGTCATCCGATCTGTCTTCTTTCATCAATGAGCCTTTATAAAAACCAATTATCTCATATTTCTTTTCACATACTTTTAATTTGCCCTCATCAATCGCCGTCTCTTTTTCTGTTTGCTGCGTCATAATAACCGTATTCTTTTTCTGCAAAGATCTAAGCATATCAAAATCACTATTATTCATAACCAGAATTCGTATAATATCCGACTGTTGAGCAACAAATAAAACTTCTTTCACTTCTTTTTTTATCGCAAATTTACACATTCCTGTTGCTGTTTTTAAATAAACATGTTTATCCTGAAACATGTTTTCATCGTCTTGTTTTGATTTTTCCAGAACTGCCTTTACCTCTCCCTGTTTGATATGCTCTTTCTTATTCTTCGTAAGTTTGTTATAGGAATCCTCCGAAATACCTACATATTCCCCTCCATCATTGCTTATGAGCGGAATATACGCATATTCATCTATTTTTTCATCTGGTTCTTTTATAACCTTATGAATTTCGTCTGTATATTTTTCTTCTGTCATACATACATAATTATATGGATATTTCCATAAATACTCGGAAGAAAGATTACCATATTCTATAATATTGATATTTACAATCACCCATACAAATACATTAATAATAAAAACAATTAAAATTATATTTTTATTTTCTGAAAATCTGTGATACAACGTTTTTAGCGTAAGAATATGTCTGTCATACCATTTTTCTTTCTTTTTCACCCATCGCAATATAACATTTCCCAAATAAGTAAACCAAAGATATAATCCAGTCAGCGAAAAAAGAACTCCATATTTCATACGTGGATATGTCATAGGAACCTTCGAAAAAAGAATAATTGCAAACACAAAACAGATCAACCCTGCAATCGCACCTATCACGCTTGCTTTAACAGACGGAACCGTCCCCCTTTTCTGTTCCGTATTCAAAAGCGAAGCCAGTGAATTGTTTTGAATTTTTATTATATTCATGATTACTGCAATGCACAAAATAACACACATATAAAAACATGTACTTCCAATATTCTTTAGAAACCAGCATGGATCTTGAACTGTTTGAATCCCTTCTTTTCTGAATATAGACTGAAGAAGAATTACAAAAGGCGTTCCCACTACACACCCAATCAGCCACGAAATACCACATATAATCCCATATTCCAGAATTATCATCCGGATAATATCTTTCTTTTCTTCTCCGAATACCATAAACATTCCATAATCTTTGATTCTTATCCGGCTATAATTGCTTACTGTATAGCTAATCAAAATCAGACCAATAAACAGCAATATATACATGTACGTCTGAATTGCAATTCCCAGTTGTGACCGGACTCTTTCTTCCATACTCATCGTTCCAAGAACCAATTCTTTAACTCCAAGAAACACGAATAATATAATTGCAGTTAAAATAGTACTCATAAAACATACAATACTATTACGCACATTCTTTTTTAATATTTTCAGTAATACTTTCATATACTATTCCTTTAAAGGAAAATGTTTTCCCATCTTTTGTCATCTATTCTCAACTTTTATCTGTTCTCCTGCCGGTCTGTTCCTTCTTGCCCCAACCAGATACAGAATTGCTGGACCAAAATTAACAATAATTCCAATAATTAAAATTGGGAAATCTGACGTTTTCAAAAAAGCTTTTCCATTATCTATTGCAACAATAATTTCATTGCAATACATTAACAAATTAACACCCATATAGATAACAATTCCTGCTGTTAACTGTTTTGTTTTTTCTGTATTATTACAGTTTGTTTCCCCATAATGTCCCAGATACCAGATGCCTATTGAAATTGCAAGCATCCATAATGTGTGTACACGTTCTCCAGCAAAAAAACAAACACTAATCAAACAACCTACAATTCCCCAAAGCCCCAATATCTGAAAATAAATTGAAGTTCCCCTAAGCAATTTCCGACCTCCCGGTGCCCTGATTCCTCCCACCGAATAGATCAAATCATCACAGAATTCACGAACCGGCTTTCCAAGTACGATTTCAAAATCTTCATTGCGCTCCTGTGCTTCTTCTACCATTCCCGTAATGTCCTCAACCATCTGATTTATTTCTTTTTCCGTAAGCGGGAACGTCTTTATATACTTTCGCATCTTCCTGACCATTCTTTTATTTTTCTTCGTCAACATAATCTACTCCTCCTTTTTCAAAATTCTATTTACTGATGATTGTACTTCCGTCCAGCATTTAATAAACTCCTGCAAATATGCCTCTCCTTCATCCGTTAATGAATAATACTTTCGTTTTGGTCCAAGCGGCGATGGTCGTAGTTCTGAAGAAATCATCCCTTTCTTTTCCAATCGTACGAGTAATGGATAAATACTTCCCTCTTTTACATCTTCAAATCCGAACTCTGTCAATGTCGTTACAATCTCATATCCGTATGTAACCGTCTCAGATAAAATCTGCAAGATACATCCTTCTAAAGTTCCCTTCATTAATTGTGATTTATCATACATATTTTCACCTACCTTGTATACTATAGTAGTTCTTAACTATATTGTATCACACAGTAGTAGTTTGTCAATGAATTTGCGTACAATAAGAATGGGGTTCTAACTATTTTTCCGGCTTATTCTGACATAAAAAAATCCACAGATTTAAGCTTTTCAACTTATATCTGCGGATTTTTCATCTGAGAATTTCTCAGTATTCCTACTCCTTTTCTTTGTAATGATGCGCATCCTCCAGCATCATATCTTTCACCTTCATCAGACGGATCTGGGTGCTTCGTTCATTCTCGTCCAGTTTCATCGTAATATACTTGATATTCTTCTGTGCCTCCGGAATGATCACATGCTCCAGGGCGTTGACACGTCTTCTGGTCTTCTCAATCTCAGCTGCCATAAGCTGGCAGGCTTTTTCTGTCTCTGCAAGCTTTAGCATATCCGGTAGGATATCTGCCAGAGATTTTACGGCTCCGTCCAGATCACTCGATGTAAATGCGAATCCATACGAATAGATATCATTCGCATCTGCCGTTCTGGTCTTCGTCTCGAATACAGGAATGTCTACACTCATGACATTCTTCTGTCCGACTTCCAGATCTACTTCCTGCTTCGGTGCCATCAGTGCCGTGTTCAGGGTTGCTTCATCCATGCCGGCTTTGTCTATGACGAAGTTCTTATTAGCTGAACGAATCCCTGCTTCTACCTTTTCCCGAAGCTCCATGTTCACTTTTACCAGATCCAGGAACTGACGCATCAGTTCGTCTCGTTTATCTTTCAGAAGTTTGTGACCTTTTATGGCTGTGACCAGTTTCTTCTTAGTTCTGGTCAGTTCCATACGGGTAGGGGTTACCTGGGTTGACGCCATAGTATCACTCCTTTCTATACTTTATATATTGGACGCCATGCCGGCTCGAATCCGCATGGCTTACTGCTTACCATAATACTCGTCCAAGAACTTATCATCAATTCGTTTCAACTCTGATCTTGGCAGCATAGACAACAGCTTCCATCCGATCTCCAGTGTCTCTTCAATCGGTCTGTCGGTATCGTATCCCTGCGATACATATTCCTTTTCAAATGCATCTGCGAATTTCGCATATACCAGGTCAATATCAGTAAGAGCTGCCTCTCCTAAGATAGTCATTAATTCTTTCGCATCTTTTCCTCGCGCATATGCCGCAAATAACTGGTTCATGGTATTTGCATGGTCGGCTCTTGTCTTACCTTCTCCGATTCCTTTATCTTTCAGACGGGACAGGGATGGCAATACATCGATCGGAGGCTTGATACCTTTGCGGTACAAGTCACGGCTTAAGATGATCTGTCCTTCGGTGATGTAGCCGGTAAGGTCCGGGATTGGATGCGTCTTGTCATCTTCCGGCATGGTCAGGATCGGAATCAGTGTGATACTTCCCTTCTTGCCATTCTGTCTCCCGGCTCTTTCATATAACGTTGCAAGGTCGGTGTACATATATCCAGGATATCCACGGCGTCCCGGTACTTCCTTACGTGCGGCAGATACTTCTCGGAGCGCATCTGCATAGTTGGTAATATCTGTCATAATTACCAGTACATGCATGTCTTTTTCGAATGCAAGATACTCGGCTGCCGTCAGCGCCATTCGAGGTGTGGAAATACGTTCGATCGCCGGGTCATTTGCCAGGTTGACGAACAGTACGGTTCTGTCGATGGCACCTGTCTCTTTGAAAGATTCTACGAAGAAGTTCGACTCTTCGAATGTGATACCCATAGCGGCAAATACTACGGCGAACTTCTCATTGCTTCCGCGTACCTTTGCCTGCTTTGCAATCTGTGCTGCCAGGTTGGCATGTGGAAGTCCGGATGCCGAGAAGATTGGAAGTTTCTGCCCACGAACCAATGTGTTCAGTCCGTCAATAGCCGATACACCTGTCTGGATAAACTCTTCCGGATAGCTTCTTGCCGCCGGGTTCATAGGCAGACCGTTGATATCACGTCTTTCATCCGGCAGGATCTCCGGTCCCCCATCGATCGGGCGGCCCAGTCCGTCGAAGACACGTCCAAGCATATCTTCCGATACACCAAGCTCCATGCTTCGTCCCAGAAAACGTACTTTACTGTTACTTAAGTTGATACCCGTGGCACTTTCGAATAACTGCACCAGTGCATCATTTCCATTGATCTCCAGAACCTTGCAGCGGCGCTTCTCACCGCTTGCAAGCTCAATCTCACCCAATTCGTCATAGGCTACATTTTCAACGCCGCGTACCAGCATCAGAGGTCCGGCAACTTCCTGTATGGTTCTATATTCTTTTGGCATAATTAGAAGTCCTCCTTCCCGAATGCAGCCGCAACTTCCTTGTCCAGTTCTTCTTCTACATTCTTATATTCGTTTTCGATATCGGCGTCTGTTGTATATTTATAACGGCCGATCTTTTCTCTTACCGGCATGGCGATCAGTGCATTCATGTCCGCACCCTTGTTCAGTGCGTCGACAGATTTCTCATAAAATGCCAGTACCAGTTTCATCATCAGATACTGCTTACGAAGCGGCGTGTAAGTGTCGATCTCATGGAAGGAGTTCTGATGTAAGAAGTCCTCACGGATGGATCTTGCCGCTTCCATCTTCAGACGGTCAGTCGGTGACAGGGCATCCATACCTACCATCTGTACGATCTCATTTAACTCGGCTTCTTCCTGAAGGATTGTCATCATCTTCTGACGGTCTTCCATCCAGTCCGCTGCCACTTCCTCATTGAACCAGTTTGCCATATTGTCAACATACAGCGAATAACTGGTCAGCCAGTTGATGGCTGGGAAATGTCTCTTATACGCAAGTGCGGAATCCAGTCCCCAGAATACCTTTACAATACGAAGGGTTGCCTGTGATACCGGTTCGGAGATATCACCACCCGGAGGAGATACGGCTCCGATAACGGAAAGTGCACCTTCTCTTCCTTCTTTACCAAGGGATACCACATGTCCGGCTCTTTCATAGAACTGTGCCAGACGGGAACCTAAGTATGCCGGGTAACCTTCTTCACCAGGCATCTCTTCCAGACGTCCCGACATCTCTCGAAGTGCCTCTGCCCAACGGGATGTAGAAT
>OGXS01000592.1_pt1 | contig 32315 bp, 27 predicted proteins | sample 1576371 | NCBI WGS metagenome assembly OGXS01 (sample SAMEA3541475, study PRJEB24748) | human gut metagenome | biome: human gut; feature: human-associated habitat; material: faeces | place: China | collected 2012
AAAAAGAGTGGTGCTGGAGCTAGGCTCCAGCACCAACTTTGTCTACAGTCTGAAACGGGCAGTTACCTGCCCGTTTTTATGTTCGGAACCGGAAACGTTTTCAATTATTCGAAATTATTATACTTGAAATTATTATACTTTGAAGTATAATAATTGTATAGGCTGGAAATACTGATCGAGGAGGTGGAAGGATGGGAAAGTTTGTTGACCGCAGAGAGGAATTGGAGACATTGGAACGGGAATACACAAGAGAGGGCGCGAGCCTAGTCGTATTATATGGGCGCCGCCGAGTGGGAAAAACTTCTTTGTGTATTGAATTCATGAAAGGGAAAAAAGCGTTGTATTTCCTAGCAACGGAGGAAAGCGAGGCGCAGAACCGCAGCCAGTTCAAGGATCTTGCGGCGGAATATCTGAACGACCCATTGCTTGGGAACGCATCAGTTGATAACTGGGAGATTTTATTTCAGACAATCGCAAATGCCAGAACAAGGCAGAAGAAATTGTTGATTCTGGATGAGTTTCAATATCTGGGGAAGGCGAACCCGGCGTTTCCTTCTGTCTTCCAGAAGATTTGGGATGAGATCCTGAAGAAGGAGAATGTCATGGTGATTCTGTGCGGTTCGCTGATCCATATGATGGAAGAACAGACGCTGAATTATGGAAGCCCTCTCTATGGAAGGCGGACAGCTCAGATTAAACTCAGACAGATTCCATTTCAATATTATGGGGAGTTTTATCCGGGACGTACAGAGAAGGAACTGATCTCTTATTACAGCGTGACAGGGGGAGTGCCAAAGTATGTGGAACTCTTTGCGGAAAGCGATGATATCTATGAAGCGATCCGTGAGAACGTGGTAAACACATCCAGCTTTTTGTATGATGAGCCTAATTTCCTTCTGCAAAAAGAAGTATCAGAGGTGGGAAGCTACTTTTCCATCATCAAGTCCATTGCGGCAGGGAACCAGAAGCTTTCTAAGATCGCGGCTTCTCTGGAAGTGAACCAGTCCAAACTTACCAGGTATCTGAAGACACTGATAGATCTTGATCTCTTGTACCGGGAGGTTCCAGTGACTGAAAAATCCGCGGAAAAAAGTAAGAAGGGCCTATATCGTCTGAAAGATAATTTCCTTTTGTTCTGGTTTAAATTTATCTTTCCGAATCTGGGATATATTGAATCCGGTCACAGTGAACTGGTGATGCGGAAAATTACAGATCATTTTATGGATGGACATGTAAGCTTTGTCTATGAAGATATCTGCAGGGAGAAGCTGTGGCAGCTAAGCGCCGGCGGAAACTGGCCGTTCTATGTCCAGAAGGTGGGACGCTGGTGGAATAACAAAGATACCGAGATCGATCTTGTGGCCCTGGATGAGGAGGATGGAAATATCATCTTTGGCGAATGCAAATACTGGAAAGGTCCGGTTGGGATCAATGTGCTGGAGAAGTTGAAGGAGAAGGCGGCTCAGGTGGAGTGGAGCGAACAGAAGCGCCAAGAACATTTCATTCTATTCAGCGTCAATGGCTTTACGCCGGAGCTGGAAGCAATGGCTGAGAGAGAAGGGAATATTTCCTTGAAAAGTTGTTGACAAGCTAAAAAGTTTTGTGCTATATTTAAAAATGCACTATTGTGGAAAGCTATGCCATATTGTTGCGAAAAAAACTGCTTGACAAAGCCGTTTTCAATGAGTTTGCAATGTTTTTGGGGCATTGACGCAGCCCACAAAAAAATAAATGAGGAGTGAAACGTCAATATGGAGAAAAACAGAATTCGTCCTATCAAAAGCGGAAAAAGTTCACGCATGAGCTATTCCAGGCAGAAAGAAGTTCTTCAGATGCCTAATTTGATCGAAGTCCAGAAGGATTCTTATCAGTGGTTTCTGGATGAAGGATTAAAAGAAGTATTTGATGATATTTCTCCCATCGCTGATTACAGTGGTCATCTGAGTCTGGAATTTGTTGATTTTACCCTGTGTGAGGATGACGTAAAGTACTCGATCGAGGAATGTAAGGAGCGCGATGCCACCTATGCGGCGCCTTTGAAAGTAAGGGTAAGGCTCCACAACAAAGAGACGGATGAAATCAACGAACATGAGATCTTTATGGGCGATCTGCCGCTGATGACCAGCACAGGAACCTTTGTGATCAATGGCGCGGAGCGTGTCATTGTAAGTCAGCTTGTGCGTTCGCCGGGAATCTACTATGCGATCACACATGACAAGCTGGGAAAGAAGCTGTATTCATGTACGGTCATCCCAAACCGCGGCGCGTGGCTGGAATATGAGACTGACTCCAATGACGTTTTTTATGTGCGTGTAGATAGAACCAGAAAGGTGCCGATCACGGTGCTGATCCGTGCTCTTGGAATCGGTACGAACCCAGAGATCGTAGAATTATTCGGAGAAGAGCCGAAGATCCTGGCAAGCTTTGAGAAAGACGCGGCTACCAATTACCAGGAAGGACTTCTGGAACTGTATAAGAAGATCCGTCCGGGAGAGCCTTTGGCGGTGGACAGCGCGGAAAGCCTGATCACCAGCATGTTCTTTGACCCAAGGCGGTATGACCTTGCCAAAGTGGGACGGTACAAATTCAACAAGAAGCTGATGTTCCGCAACCGCATCGCGGGCCATGTGCTTGCGGAAGATGTGGCAAGCCCTCTTACCGGCGAGATTCTTGCAGAAGCGGGGACAAAAGTGACAAGAGAATTGGCGGACATCATCCAGAATTCGGCGGTTCCGTTTGTGTGGATCGAAAGACCGGAAGAAGAGCGCAGCATCAAAGTGCTTTCTAATATGATGGTGGACCTGCAGTCTGTCGTAGATATTGATCCCAAGGAAGTAGGCGTGACAGAACTGGTATATTATCCAGTGCTGGCCGGAATCCTGGAAGAGACGGCAGGAGATGTTGATGAGCTGAAAGAAGCGATCCGCAGAGATATCCACGACCTGATCCCGAAACACATTACGAAGGAAGACATCCTTGCTTCTATTAACTATAATATGCATTTGGAGTATGGACTTGGCAATGATGATGATATCGATCATCTTGGAAACCGGCGGATCCGCGCTGTCGGCGAACTCCTGCAGAATCAGTATCGGATCGGCCTTTCCCGTTTGGAAAGAGTAGTCCGTGAGAGAATGACCACCCAGGACCTGGAGGGAATCTCCCCGCAGTCCCTGATCAACATTAAGCCAGTAACGGCGGCGGTGAAGGAATTCTTTGGTTCCTCCCAGCTGTCCCAGTTTATGGATCAGAATAACCCGCTGGGTGAGCTGACGCACAAGAGACGTCTCTCCGCCCTTGGACCGGGAGGTCTGTCCAGAGACCGGGCCGGATTCGAGGTGCGTGACGTACACTATTCCCACTATGGAAGAATGTGTCCGATCGAGACGCCGGAAGGTCCCAACATCGGTCTGATCAACTCACTGGCATGCTACGCAAGGATCAATCAGTATGGATTCGTGGAGGCTCCGTACCGCAAGATCGATCACTCTGATCCGGAGAACCCGGTGGTTACCGATGAAGTTGTATATATGACGGCGGACGAAGAAGATAATTACCATGTGGCTCAGGCCAACGAGCCTTTGGATGCGGATGGACATTTTGTCCATAAGAACGTTTCCGGACGTTACCGGGAAGAGACGCAGGAATACGAGAGGAAAATGTTCGATTATATGGACGTTTCCCCGAAGATGGTCTTCTCTGTGGCTACGGCATTGATCCCCTTCCTGGAAAATGACGACGCCAACCGTGCCCTGATGGGTTCCAACATGCAGCGTCAGGCAGTGCCGCTTCTGATGACCGAGGCTCCGGTAGTAGGAACAGGTATGGAAGAAAAGGCTGCTGTGGACTCCGGCGTATGCGTGATCGCGGAGGAGGACGGCGTGGTAGAGCGCTCTACTTCCACAGAGATCCACATCCGTCAGAACGACGGCAATCTTAAGAAATATAAACTGGCGAAATTCGTCAGAAGCAACCAGAGCAACTGTTATAACCAGAGACCGATCGTATTCAAGGGAGACAAGGTGAAAGCCGGCGATGTGATCGCGGACGGTCCTTCTACCTCCAATGGAGAGATGGCCCTTGGAAAGAATCCGCTGATCGGTTTCATGACCTGGGAAGGTTATAACTACGAGGATGCGGTCCTGCTCAGTGAAAGACTGGTGCAGGATGACGTGTACACCTCTGTGCATATCGAGGAATACGAGGCAGAGTCCCGCGATACCAAGCTTGGGCCGGAAGAGATCACCCGGGATATCCCAGGCGTAGGCGACGACGCCCTTAAGAACTTAGACGAGCGGGGAATCATCCGCATCGGAGCAGAAGTACGTGCCGGGGACATCCTGGTAGGAAAAGTGACGCCGAAGGGCGAGACAGAGCTGACCGCGGAAGAGAGACTCTTAAGAGCGATCTTCGGAGAGAAGGCCAGAGAAGTCAGAGACACATCTTTGAAAGTGCCTCATGGAGAATATGGAATCGTTGTGGACGCAAAAGTTTTCACCAGGGAAAATGGAGACGAACTGTCTCCAGGCGTCAATCAGTCTGTGCGTATCTATATCGCCCAGAAGAGAAAAATCTCTGTAGGAGATAAGATGGCCGGACGTCACGGAAATAAAGGTGTCGTTTCCCGTGTGCTTCCGGTGGAGGATATGCCGTTCCTGCCAAACGGACGGCCTCTGGATATCGTGCTGAACCCGCTGGGCGTGCCTTCCCGTATGAATATCGGGCAGGTGCTGGAAATCCATCTGTCCCTGGCGGCAAAAGCCCTTGGATTCAACATTTCCACCCCGGTTTTCGATGGGGCGGATGAGAATGATATCATGGATACCCTGGATCTGGCCAACGACTATGTAAACTTGAGCTGGGAAGAGTTTGAGGCAAAACATAAAGAAGAACTTCTTCCTGAAGTGATGCAGTATCTCTATGATAACCGGGATCACAGAAAACTCTGGAAAGGCGTTCCGATCTCCAGAGATGGAAAAGTGCGCTTGAGAGACGGACGTACAGGAGAATACTTTGACAGTCCGGTCACCATTGGACACATGCATTACCTGAAGCTGCACCACCTGGTTGACGATAAGATCCATGCCCGTTCCACAGGACCGTACTCTCTGGTAACTCAGCAGCCGCTGGGCGGAAAAGCCCAGTTTGGAGGACAGCGTTTTGGAGAAATGGAGGTGTGGGCTCTGGAGGCATACGGAGCATCTTACACCTTGCAGGAGATCCTGACTGTGAAGTCCGACGATGTAGTGGGACGTGTGAAGACCTACGAGGCGATCATCAAGGGAGAGAACATCCCAGAACCAGGAATCCCAGAATCCTTCAAGGTACTGCTCAAAGAGCTGCAGTCCTTAGGATTGGATGTGCGTGTCCTGCGTGATGATAATACAGAAGTAGAGATCATGGAGACGGTAGATATGGGTGAAACCGATTTCCGTTCCCTGATCGAAGGAGATAAGAAATACGGCAGAGAGGACAACCTGGGAGAGCATGGCTACACCGAGCAGGAATTCCAGAATGAACAGCTTGTGGATGTAGAAGAAGAGGCTGAAGAAGACGAGTTCGAGATCGAATTCGAAGAAACTGATGATTTCGCATATAATGATTTTTCAGATAACGAATAGGAAGGGGTGCCAATATGCCAGAAAATAACAGGGAACAAACGTATCAGCCAATGACCTTTGACGCGATCAAGATCGGTTTGGCATCACCTGAGAAGATTTTGGAGTGGTCCAGAGGAGAGGTTACAAAACCGGAGACCATTAACTATAGGACCTTGAAACCGGAGAAAGACGGTCTGTTCTGCGAGCGTATCTTTGGACCCAGCAAAGACTGGGAGTGCCACTGCGGAAAGTACAAGAAGATCCGCTATAAAGGCGTAGTCTGCGACCGATGCGGCGTAGAGGTGACCAAGTCCAGCGTGCGCCGGGAACGGATGGGACATATTGCCCTCGCGGCTCCGGTGTCACATATCTGGTACTTTAAGGGAATTCCAAGCCGTATGGGACTGATCCTGGATCTTTCCCCAAGAACCTTGGAGAAGGTGCTGTACTTTGCCTCTTATATCGTACTGGATAAAGGAGAGACAGATCTTCAGTATAAGCAGGTCCTGTCAGAGCAGGAATACCAGGAAGCAAGAGAGAGCTGGGGCGGCGCTTTCCGTGTGGGAATGGGCGCTGAGGCCATCCAGGAGCTTTTGCGGGCCATTGACCTGGATAAAGAATACACAGAACTGCAGGAAGGCTTAAAAGGCGCTACCGGCCAGAAACGTGCCCGTATCGTGAAACGTCTGGAAGTAGTGGAAGCTTTCCGTGAGTCCGGCAACAAACCGGAGTGGATGATCATGACCAATATCCCGGTCATCCCGCCGGATCTGCGGCCTATGGTACAGTTGGACGGCGGACGTTTCGCTACCAGCGACTTAAATGACCTGTACCGCCGGATCATCAACCGCAACAACCGTCTGAAACGCCTGCTGGAGCTGGGCGCGCCGGACATTATCGTAAGAAATGAGAAGAGAATGCTTCAGGAGGCGGTAGACGCCCTGATCGACAACGGCCGTCGGGGCCGTCCGGTCACTGGCCCAGGAAACCGGGCGCTGAAGTCTCTTTCCGACATGCTGAAGGGAAAATCCGGACGTTTCCGTCAGAACCTGCTTGGAAAACGTGTGGATTATTCCGGACGTTCTGTTATCGTGGTAGGACCGGAGCTGAAGATCTATCAGTGCGGTCTGCCTAAAGAGATGGCGATCGAGCTGTTCAAGCCCTTCGTTATGAAAGAGCTGGTACAGAATGGAACCGCTCACAATATCAAAAACGCTAAGAAGATGGTAGAAAGACTTCAGCCAGAGGTATGGGATGTGCTGGAGGAAGTGATCAAGGAGCACCCGGTTATGCTGAACCGTGCCCCTACGCTGCATCGTCTGGGTATCCAGGCGTTTGAGCCGATCCTGGTAGAGGGTAAGGCGATCAAGCTGCATCCGCTGGTATGTACAGCGTACAACGCAGACTTTGACGGAGACCAGATGGCGGTGCATCTGCCGCTGTCCGTAGAAGCCCAGGCAGAATGCCGGTTCCTTCTGCTGTCTCCGAATAACCTGCTGAAACCTTCCGATGGAGGTCCGGTGGCAGTTCCGTCACAGGACATGGTACTGGGAATCTATTATCTGACCCAGGAGCGTCCGGGAGCGCTGGGAGAAGGAAAATCCTTCCGCAACGTAAATGAAGCGATCTTAGCCTATGAGAATGGAGCCCTGACACTGCATTCCAGGATCAAAGTAAGAGTGACCAAGACCATGGCGGATGGAACAGAGAAATCCGCGATCATCGAGTCTACCCTGGGAAGATTCCTCTTTAACGAGATCATTCCTCAGGATCTTGGATTTGTAGACCGTGAAGTGGAAGGAAATGAACTGCTTCTGGAAGTAGACTTCCATGTAGGAAAGAAACAGCTGAAGCAGATCCTGGAAAAGGTTATCAACACTCATGGTTCCACAGCTACGGCGGAAGTGCTGGATGCGGTGAAATCCATCGGTTACAAATATTCTACGAGAGCTGCTATGACGGTATCCATTTCTGATATGACGGTGCCGCCGCAGAAACCGGAGATGATCCAGAAGGCTCAGGATACGGTAGACCGGATCACCAAGAACTATAAGCGTGGTCTGATCACAGAAGAAGAGCGTTACAAAGAAGTGGTAGAGACCTGGAAAGCAACAGACGATGCTTTGACAGAAGCGCTGCTTACCGGACTTGACAAATACAACAATATTTATATGATGGCGGACTCCGGAGCCCGTGGTTCCGACAAGCAGATCAAACAGTTGGCGGGTATGCGCGGGCTGATGGCAGATACCACAGGACGTACCATTGAGCTGCCAATCAAGTCCAACTTCCGTGAGGGTCTGGACGTACTGGAATACTTCATGTCTGCCCACGGAGCCAGAAAGGGACTTTCCGATACGGCTCTTCGTACCGCCGACTCCGGTTATCTGACGAGACGTCTGGTAGACGTTTCTCAGGAGCTGATCATTCATGAGAGAGACTGTGTGGAGAAGGGCGAAGAGATTCCGGGTATGTATGTGAAAGCGTTCCTGGATGGAAACGAAGAGATCGAAAGCCTGCAGGAGAGAATCACAGGGCGGTATCTGTGCGAGGATATCAAAGACAAAGACGGCAACGTATTGGTAAAAGCCAACCATATGGTAACACCAAGACGTGCGGAACTGATCATGAAGAAAGGCGTGGATGAAAACGGCGAGCCATTAAAGAAGATCAAGATCCGTACCATCCTGACCTGCCGTTCCCACAATGGAATCTGCGCAAAGTGTTATGGCGCCAACATGGCTACCGGAGAACCGGTGCAGGTTGGTGAGGCGGTTGGAATCATTGCCGCCCAGTCCATTGGCGAGCCCGGGACTCAGCTTACCATGCGTACCTTCCATACCGGCGGTGTGGCAGGAGATGATATCACACAGGGTCTTCCCCGTGTAGAAGAGCTGTTTGAGGCGAGAAAGCCGAAAGGTCTGGCGATCATCACAGAATTCGCCGGCACGGCTACGATCAATGATACAAAGAAAAAGCGCGAGGTCATTGTTACTAACGAAGAGACGGGAGAGACCAAAGCGTACCTGATCCCTTACGGATCTCGGATCAAAGTGACGGACGGCGCCCAGCTTGAGGCCGGCGACGAGCTGACCGAAGGAAGCGTCAACCCGCATGATATCCTGAAGATCAAGGGCTTGAGGGCAGTACAGGATTACATGCTTCAGGAAGTACAGCGTGTATATCGTCTCCAGGGTGTAGACATCAATGACAAGCACATTGAGGTTATCGTACGGCAGATGCTGAAGAAAGTCCGTATTGAGGATGCGGGAGATTCTGAATTCCTGCCGGGAACCAATGTTGATATCCTGGAATTCGAGGACATGAATAAGAAATTGGAGGAAGAAGGGAAAGAACCAGCCACAGGCGAGCAGATCATGCTTGGTATCACCAAGGCTTCTCTTGCAACCAATTCCTTCCTGTCGGCGGCATCCTTCCAGGAAACCACTAAGGTCTTAACAGAAGCGGCGATCAAAGGGAAAATTGATCCGCTGGTAGGCCTGAAGGAAAATGTAATCATCGGAAAGCACATTCCAGCCGGAACTGGTATGAGAAAATACCAAGACATCCGTCTGGAAAGCGAGGAATCACTGAACAATGAGGAAGCTTATCTGGATCTGGAAAGCGATTATGAGGATGCAGAGATCGCGATGACAGATCTGGAGGATAATCTTCAGGAAAGTGTTCCGGAGACGGAACAGGCGCTGGAGGATTCGCCGGAGTTGGTTGAGAGCTAAACAGACACGGCCGCTGCTATACTGGAGAGAGACGGCATAGCAATAAAGAATAAGAAAATATAAAAGGTTAGAACACAGTGATAAGAAGCAGCTTCATGATCTTGAAGATCATGGAGCTGTTTCCATTTCGGCTGTGAAAATTTATAGAAAAAATTTTAATTTTATGAAACTTTTTTGCGGGCAGCCTTGTCTAAGTAAATGAACAGGGGGATGAAAGAGTCCTGTTGAGAAAATCTAAGAGTCAGACAAGAGAGAAAACTAAAGGAGGATATGAAAAGATGAAATGTAAGTTTTGCGGACACGAGACAACAGAAGGAGATAAGTTTTGCGGGAACTGCGGAAAACCGGTTGGACCTGCCGCTCCCACACCTCCAATTCAGAGAAGAAAAGAAACATCCGGCAAAATAGGAAAGAAGGAAAAAATAATTATTCTCGGCGGTGTGATCGGCGTTTTGATTCTGGGAATTATAGTAACGGCTAGTATCCATAACCATAATCAGTGGGAGATGCAGGCGCAGGAACAAGCAAAAAGGGAGAAAGAAACACAGGAATATTATGAAAAGTCATCAGAAGAATACGAACAGTCGGAAGCAGAATTCCAGAAAAGAATGCAGTTCCCGGAAAATCAGGAAAGTACAGCGGTCATGAAGGAGCTGCAGGGAACATGGCACTCGATATCTACAGATGACGATCGAAGCCTTACTTTTGAAGAAACAAATACATTTTCTGGTTATACAGAGGATAGAGATTACATAAACGGACAGTACAAGATCGATACGGAGGCGAATATAATCTATCTGATTTTTGAAACCAGAAGCGCCGCTTCTTCATATGACAATATGGATGAATATATCGATGAAGCCACCGATCAGGTCTATTATGGATATACTCAGGAGGGAGAACTTATATTGGAGTATGATAATAGGAAGTTTCGTAATCTTGTTGTAAGATAAAGAATAGGTAAGAATAAGGAGGAAAGGAAGATGTTTTGTCCAAAGTGCGGAACTAAGGTAAATGGAGGAAAGTTTTGTCCCAATTGTGGAGGGCCGGTTCCGGCGGCCTCTCCAGGGCAAGTGAAAGCTATGAATGGTGTGAATAATGTAAGAACAGAAGACAGGAAAAAACTCCCTGTCGCGCTGATCATATGTGGAATTGTTGTGCTGGCGGCAGCTGCGATATTTGTGGGCGTCAGGATCAAAAGCGAGTCAGAACGGACAGGATTTGAATTCTGTGGATATGAGTTTTCTATTCCTGAGACCTGGGACTATGATGAGGAGAGTTCTTCTGACAACTATGCCGTATTCCAGATAGGGGAAGAGGATTCGGGTGCCAGGCTTTACCTTTACTGTGCTGGAGAGGGATACGCAGAGTGGGAGAACAAAGATCCTTTGGAGGTGGTCAGAGCTCTGTATAATGCGTATAGCGTACCGGATACAATGCAGGCAGGTGTATTAAAGACGGAAGAGGTTTCATCTATCGCTGGGATGTATACTATTCATGGTCAGATCCTGATGCCGGGGGAACAAAGCGGGGCATGGGATGTATATGCCTGCATCAATGATGATTCTGAATTGTTTTATTTCGTTCTGACGGATGAAGAAGAGCAGGATATATTTGAAGACGTGCTGTATGATACTGCTGAGCAGGGTTAAGAAAAGCCGCTGAGAAAGCGGCTTTCCTTATGTTAGGTCAGACTTTGGGGAGGGTGAAGATAAATTCTGTACCTACCCCCTCGGTACTGACCACATTGATATTTTCTCCATGGGCCTGGATGGCTTCCTTAACGATGGCAAGCCCAAGGCCGGTGCCCTTTTTATCTTTCCCTCTGGAAAGATCCGTTTTGTAAAAGCGTTCCCAGATCTTGTTCAAAGCATTCCGGGGAATTCCAATGCCGTAATCCTTGACGGAGATATACACTTTGTCACCCCGCTGTGTGGTCTCGATGGTAACGGTGGAATCTGAATCACTGAATTTAATGGCATTGTCCAGAAGATTATAGAGGACCTGCTGGATCTTTCGTTTATCCGCGGTCACTTCCAGATGCTTAGAGGCAAAAAGAAGCTCAATAGAGATTTTTCTCTGGGTGCAGGTACCCTCAAAGGAGGCCGCGACATTCTTGATCATTTCATGGATATCAAAAATCTCTTTGTTTAGAAGGAGATTTTTGGTATCAAATTCATTCAAGGTTAAAAGATCATGAGTCAGATCCGTCAGACGCTCTGTCTCAAATAGGATGATGTCCAGGTATTTTTTCTGCATTTCCGGCGGGATCGTTCCATCTGCCATAGCTTCTATATAACCTTTGATGGAGGTCAAAGGAGAACGGAAATCGTGAGATACATTGGCTACGAATTTCTTCTGATAATCTTCCATATCTTTGAGCTGAGAAGACATATAATTCAAAGAAGCGGACAGATACCCCATCTCGTCTTCTGTATTAACAGGGATTTCATAATCCAGGTTGCCGGAGGCATACTGGGTAGCAGCCTCTGTGATCTTGCGCAAAGGACGATACACGAAGAATTCCAAAGCCAGCAGGATGATGAAAGACAGCAGAAAGACTACGCCCAGGGTAATGAACGCTGCCCGCATGAGGATCTGCTGGATATCGCTGATGTCATCCAGGCTTTTATGGATCAGAAGATAGCCTGCCGGAGAATATCCATGGATGACAGGAGCGATCACTGTGATCACATCCTCCTGGAAGTATCCGTGATAATCCCCGGTCAAATACTGAGAGTTTCCAGCTTCCGCGGGATTGAAATCCTGGATTGACGCGGGAGCGGAAGGAAACCCGTCAGACTGGGCGGAAGACAGGAGATTGCCCTCCCGGTCAACGAACCAGACAGCCGCGTCCAAATGCGTCTCCATTCCAGACAACTGGAGGTAGACATCGCTGAGGGTGATATTATCAGAAAAATATTCCGGCAGATAGTCGGTGGCCATCATATTGGCATCCTGATAGGCGGCGGAGGCCGTAACCCTGACCAGCGCGCCGCTGGTCAGGGTGGAAGTCAGTGTAGCTACTGTAAATACGCTGAGAAAAGCGAAGATAATATATATAATTATGAATTTTAGATAGAGTGTGCTTTTCATAGGGGTCCTTCCAGGGCCGTTAGGCCCCCATATTCTGACATTATTTTACTTCAAATTTATATCCGATGCCCCAGACAGTGCTAAGACTCCATTCACTGTGGTCCTTGATCTTTTCCCGGAGCCGCTTGATATGTACGTCCACGGTCCGGGTATCCCCAATATATTCATATCCCCAGATCTGGTCCAGGAGCTGTTCGCGGGTAAACACCTGATTTGGCGAAGACGCAAGGAAATACAGAAGTTCCAGTTCCTTAGGGGGCATATCGATATTCTGGCCGTCTACTACAACAGAGTAATTGGTCAGGTTGATGGTAATGCCGGGATATTCGACACACTTGCCCCGGTCTTCGGCGGAGACTTCAGGTTTCGGAATAGCCTGATAGCGGCGCAGGACAGCCTTGACCCTTGCCACCAGCTCTTTGGAATCAAAAGGTTTCATGATATAGTCATCCGCCCCCAGTTCCAGCCCCAGCACTTTGTCAAAAACTTCGCCCTTAGCAGAGAGCATGATGATCGGAATGCTGGAGCGGGTACGAATCTCGCGGCAGACCTGGTATCCATCGATACCGGGAAGCATAAGATCTAAAAGAATGAGATTGGGATGGTAGCTTTCAAAGGCTACCAGGGCCTTCTCTCCGTCATGGACCATCATTGTGTCAAAGCATTCTTTTGTAAGATAAAGAGAAATCAGCTCCGCGATATTCTCATCATCGTCTACGATCAAGATTTTTTGTTTGTTTACCATAGTTGTCCTCCCCTTAGGTTATTTTAATTCTGCAATGGTAACGCCTGCATCGCCTTCGCCGAAAGCGCCCAGACGGAAAGATTTCACCCGCTTCTGTCTGCGCAGATAATCGTGGATGCCAGAGCGCAGGGCGCCGGTTCCCTTTCCATGGACAATGCGGACAGAAGTCAGATGCGCCAAACTTGCATCGTCCAGATATTTGTCTAGTTCTGCCACCGCCTCATCTACCGTTCTGCCTAAAAGATTGATCTCTGGACTGACAGACATAGATTTCCCCATCTTCATCCGCCCCTTGCCGCTCTGACGGGCGGTTTTCTTCAGATAAACGGGCTTCTCATCGATGATCTCCAGATCTGAGATAGGAAGCTGGGACCGCAGGATTCCCATCTGGACGGCAACGCGCCCTTTAGAATCAGGGAGGGAGACCACAGTCCCGGTCAGATTCATGCTTAAGACTTTTACCGATTCTCCCAATTTGAAGTCCTCTGGTCTGTGAACTTTGTGAGGGATCTCCTTCTGAGAAGCCATGCCGGAACGGGCGGCTTCCATTTTGCGGCGGAGTTTCTCGCGTTCCCGCTCCATTTCGGCGGCGGAGATGTTTTCCTTTCCAAACTTATGGAAATTGCGCATGGTCTCATCGGCGGTCTCCTTGGCTTCGGCCAAGATGGCGTGCGCTTTCTCATTGGCTTCCCGGAGGATGCGCTCTCTTTGTTCTTCCAGCTTTTCCTGTTTCTTCTGTGTTTCCGTTTTTAGGCGTTCCAGTTCCCGGCGGTAGGATGCGATTTCTTCCTGCTCTTTTTCGATAGTACGCCGGCTGCTCTCCAGATCTGTCAGAAGGTCTTCAAAGGATTCGTCCTGCTCGCTCAAGTGCTTCTTGGCTTCCTCGATAATGGACTCGGAAAGCCCTAGTTTGCCGGCAATGGCAAAAGCGTTGCTCTTGCCGGGGATGCCGATCAGCAGATGGTAGGTAGGGCGCAGGCTCTCTACGTCAAACTCGCAGCTTGCGTTTTCTACGCCAGGAGTAGAAAGAGCGTATACTTTCAGTTCGCTGTAATGGGTCGTGGCCATGGTGCGGATCCCACGTTTGTGCAGGCGGTCCAGGATGGCGATAGCCAGAGCGGCTCCCTCGGTAGGATCAGTTCCGGCGCCCAGTTCATCGAAAAGAACCAGGGAACGTTCATCTACATGCTTTAGGAAGGAAACGATATTGGTCATATGAGAGGAAAAGGTACTTAAGCTTTGCTCAATACTCTGTTCATCTCCAATATCCGCGTAAACGCTGTGAAAGACGGAAAGTTCACTGCGGTCCAGGGCGGGGATGTGGAGTCCGGCCTGCCCCATCAAGGTGAAAAGCCCCACAGTTTTCAAAGAAACCGTCTTGCCGCCGGTATTGGGTCCTGTGATGATCAAGAGGTCAAAGGTATCCCCCAGCGACACGGTGATGGGAACTACCTTTTTCTTGTCCAGCAGCGGATGGCGTCCTTCCCGGATATGGATGCGCCCTTCTGTGTTAAAGACAGGAGGTGTGGCATTCATTTCCAGCGCAAGGGCTCCTTTGGCGAAAATGAAATCCAGTTCTGTCAGTATGGTATAGTCAGTGCGGATGGTATCGGTATATTCCGCGGCATCCGCGCTTAAGCGGGCCAATATCACCTGGATCTCCTCCTGTTCCTTTCCGTACAGTTCTTTTAGGTCATTATTCAGTTTGACCACAGCCATAGGTTCGATAAAAAGGGTGGAACCGGTAGAAGACTGGTCGTGGATCATTCCGGGGACCTGACTCCGGTACTCGGATTTGACTGGGATACAGTAGCGGTCTCCGCGCATGGTGATGATCGGATCCTGCAGATAAGAACGAAGGGAACCATTTACCATACTGGAAAGGGTAGAATGTACCTTGTCATTTGTCTGCCCGATCTGGCGCCGGATCTTGAGCAAAACGGAACTGGCATCATCGCTGATCTCATCTTCTTCCAAGATACAGCGGCGGATCTCCGCGGTCAGAGGAAGAATGGGCGTAAGCTGATCGAAGTATTCGTCCAGACAGTCGCGAACCTCATCTGCGTTCTCGTGACGGCCGTAAGCCTTGACCTGGCCAGCGGTTTCCAGAAGCCGGCAGATGCGCAGCAGTTCACCGCTGCCTAAAGTCCCGCCGATCTCCAGACGCTTGAGAGAATCGTTGACTGGAGCGCAGCCGCCAAATGAGGGGCGCCCCTTTTTTACGATCCGCTGGAAGGAGGCGGAGGTCTCTTGCTGGGCTGTTTGGATCTTCTCGACAGAAGTCATGGGTTTCAGCCTTTTGCAGCGGGATCTGCCGCCAAAGGAAGCGGCCCGCTCTGCTAGCATCTCAATGATCTTATCATATTCTAATTTATATAATGTCTTTTCGTTCATAATATCCACCTAACGATCAAAATGTCATTTTCTACATTCCCATTATAATCTGCTCCCATACCCCTGTAAAGGACTATCTCTGGAGGAACGAGGCCGGGGTTGAACATTTACGGGCTATCAGTTATACTATAAAAAGGGTTGTAAAGGAGAGAATGCCCATGGAAGAGCGCAAGGATCCCAAAGGACAGGAAGCTCTGGAGGAAGAGAACGTACCGGCGCGGACTGAAGAATCCATGCCGGAGGAACAGCCTGTTCCACAAGAAGAGTATTCTTTTATGCAGGAAGTGATCAAAGACGAGGCAGGCGGCCGGAAGTTTAAGCGAGATGCCAAACGGATGGCGGGACTGGGACTGATCTTTGGCATTGTGGCCTGTGTGAGTTTCTGCGCCCTTCAGCCATGGATCGAGGATCAGTTTGGAAACAGTCAGGCAGAAGTGGAGATTCCAAGAGACGAGGAAGAGGAACTGACAGCGGAGGAAGGACAGGATGATCCGGATACAGAAGAAGATGGTTACCGGCAGATGCTCAACTCTTTGAAATCCATTTCAGAACAAGCGGGGAAAAGCGTTGTTTCAGTGACCGCGATTTCTGGACAGCAGGAAGGTTCTGAAGGGGAAGGGCGTCAGACCAGCGGCGTTATTGTGGCTGACAATGGACAAGAACTGCTGATTCTGGGACAAATTGTGACAAGAGAGGATCCAGGGAATGTCCAGGTTACATTTAATGACGGAAAAAGCTATGACGGGATGGTGAAACGTTATGACCGGAATCTTGGGCTTTGCGTCTATTCCGTATCCAGAGGGCTGATCACAGAGGATACCTGGGGAGCAATCCGGGTGGCAGTGCTTGGAAGCTCTTATTCGGTGGAAGACGGTGAGGCGGCTATCGTGATCGGACAGCCCTATGAAAATACGCAAATGGCTCTGTACGGGCTGGTGGAAGGCAGCGAAAGCTATGCGGATCACGCAGACGGCCATTATCGGCTGATCTCTACAGATGTGGAAGGAGATTCCAGCAGGAGCGGCGTTGTGGTGAATACCAGCGGAGAAGTCATCGGTGTGATCGGAGAACCTACAGAAGGCCGGGGAAAAGCGGGCTTGGTGGAGGCTTACGGGATCTCGGACATTAAAGATATCATAGAATATCTGTCCAACGGTCAGGATGTGCCCTATATCGGGATCCTGGGTTCTGATGTAACGGAAGAGTTGGAAAACCAAGGACTTCCGGCAGGAGTGTATGTGGATGAAGTGGAAGCGGATTCGCCGGCTATGGGGGCAGGGATCCAAAGCGGCGATATCATCACCCAGATCAACGGCGGGGAAGTGGCCAGTTTTCAAGCGTACCACAGCGCGCTCATGCAGAAGCAGGCGGGCAGTTCTTTGCGGATCACCTGCTGGAGACAGGGAACCGGCGGAGAGTATGTGGAGATTAACTTCAGTGTTACAGTGGGCACGAAAGAATAGAGAATAGAAAGGCAGAAAAAGACAGCATGAGATATATCAATACTTTGGTAGAAGGCGAAACAATCCGGAATGTGTATCTTTGTAAAGGGAAGCGTTCCGCGGAGACGAGAAATGGGAGGCCCTATGACAATCTGCTCCTTCAGGATAAGACGGGAACCTTAGACGGAAAAGTATGGGATCCCAATTCAAGCGGGATCGCGGACTATGATGAAATGGATTTCATCGAGGTATACGGGGAGGTTACAAGCTACAACAATAATCTGCAGCTGAATATCAAGCAGATCCGGAAGGCAGAGGAAGGGGAATATGTGCCTGCGGATTATATGCCGACCACAGAGAAAAATGGAGATCAGATGTACCAGGAACTCCTGGCCTATGGCAGACAGGTGAAGAATCCGTATCTGCGGGCCGTGATCGAATATTATTTTGAAAAAGACCAGGCGTTTGTCAAACGGTTCAAAGCCCACTCTGCCGCAAAGAGTGTGCATCACAGTTTTTCCGGAGGACTTCTGGAGCATACTCTGAGCGTAGTAAAATTTTGTGAATATATGGCGGGAGCGTATCCGATCCTTAACCGGGATCTGCTCTATACCGCGGCAATGTGCCATGATATCGGAAAGACAAAAGAACTATCCCCATTCCCAGAAAACGACTATACTGATGACGGACAGCTTCTGGGGCATATCGTGATCGGCGTGGAGATGCTGGATGACGCGATCCGGACCATCCCGGATTTCCCAAGGAAACTGGCCAGCGAATTGAAACACTGCATCCTTGCCCATCATGGAGAATTAGAATACGGTTCTCCCAAGAAACCGGCGCTGGCGGAAGCTTTCGCACTGAATTTCGCGGACTGCGCCGATGCAAAAATGCAGACATTGATCGAGATCTTTAAAGAAAAGAATAGTAACGATTGGCTGGGATATAACCGGATGTTTGAGACGAACTTGAGAAAGACGAGTATATAAACGTTCAATTTGGGACGTAGACTTTTGCAAAAGGGCTACGTCCCAAATTGACTTTTGCCCTGTACCAAAATGGAAAATGGAGTATATTTATGCGAAAGAATGATATTGTAAAATTGCAAATTACGGATATCGGTGTTGGCGGTGAGGGCATCGGAAAAGTGGATGGATATACGCTTTTTGTAAAGGATGCTGTAATCGGCGATGTGATTGAAGCTAAGGTGATGAAGGCGAAAAAGAACTATGGATATGCAAAGCTTTTGCATATTCTTACAGCTTCAGAAGGGCGTGAAAAAAATCCGAAATGTGGAATCGCCCGGAAATGTGGGGGCTGCCAGATCCAGGAGATGAAATATGAATGGCAGTTACGTTTTAAGGAGGAAAAGGTTCGAGACAGCCTGATGCGTATCGGGCAGATTCCAGAGCGGCTTCTGGATGAGATCATGGAACCGATCCTAGGGATGGAGGAGCCTTTTTATTATCGCAATAAGGCTCAGTTCCCGATAGGAACGGATAAAAACGGCCGGTCGGTGGCAGGATTCTACGCAGGCAGGACTCACAGCATTATCCCAGTCAAGGATTGTGTGCTGGGGGTTCCGGTGAATAAAGAGATTCTGGACTGTATTCTGTGCTTCATGGAGGAATTTCAGGTTCCGGCTTATGATGAGATCCATCATGAGGGCCTGGTGCGCCATGTGCTGATCCGGTATGGGTTTCGGACTGGAGAGATCATGGTCTGTCTGGTCATCAACGGAACTTCACTTCCCAAAGCGGAGATACTGGCAGAGCGGCTGGCGGCTATTAAAAATATGACCAGTATTTCTTTGTGCATCAATCGGGAAAAGACGAATGTGATCATGGGAAATGAGGTGAGAGTCCTGTGGGGACACGGTTACATCACCGATTGGATCGGGAATGTGAAGTATCAGATTTCTCCACTGTCCTTTTATCAGGTGAATCCGAAACAGACAGAAAAGTTATACAAAACGGCGCTGGAGTATGCGGATCTGAAAGATGGAGAGGAAACAGTTGTCTGGGATCTCTACTGTGGGATTGGGACGATTTCTTTATTTCTGGCTCAGAGAGCGGGACAGGTCTATGGCGTGGAGATTGTGCCACAGGCAGTGGAGGACGCAAAGCATAACGCCAGGATCAATGCTGTCGAAAATGCAGAATTCTATGTGGGAAAGGCGGAAGAAGTGCTGCCGGAATACTATGCCGGATTTGAACAAATGCATGGAAAGAAAGCTCATGCGGATGTGATTGTGGTGGACCCGCCAAGAAAAGGCTGTGATGAAGCGCTGTTGGAGACTATCGTGAAGATGGAGCCGGAAAAAGTGGTGTATGTAAGCTGCGATCCGGCGACTCTGGCAAGAGATGTGAAGTATCTGAGAGAAAACGGATATGAGGTAAAAAAAGTGCGGCCGGTGGACATGTTCCCGCATACGGTGCATGTCGAGACGGTTGTTCTGCTGTCCGCTGTATCTTATTCAAAATTGAATTGCTGAGATCGGGAATTCATTCCAATAAGGAGGAGGTTTTATGGCTATAATTGATGGGAATAAGGCGATTCAAGATATTCTCATTAGGAGCCTTGAATTGGATACATATGAGTATATTATGAATCAGGCATATAAAACCAATATTGCGCGAGACAATGATTTTCAGAAAAAGTTTAACCATTTTTATAGAATCAGAAGAGATAGTAAATGGCGAGAAAAATACTACGAAATTTTTGAGAATAACAAAACAAATAAGGATGAGGTGACATTTGAAAATATTCTTTGTAATATTTACGTTTTTACGGATAAAACAGAAGCATCTTTTGCCAGTAAAATGTTAGCCACAATAAATCCAGAAAAGCCGATATGGGATAGCAGGGTACTTTCCTTTTTAAATCTTAAACCAAAAGGAAAAAATGTAAGTGAATTACAGGACTCTATGATAGAGATTTATGCACAAATTGAAGAATGGTATCGTGTATATTTGGCGACAGATGAGGCCAGGGAGAATATTAGCCTTTTTGATAGATTATTTCCACAATATAGTTGGATAAGTGATGTCAAGAAAATCGAGTACTTAATTTGGGGATTAAAAAAGCAGGAGATACTGTAAATAGTTTCCGTATAGCATCGGTTAGAGATAATCGGTGCTTTTTCACGCCCGAATCAATCCGGCCTTTCTGCGTTCTTTTAACGGAGATGAGACATGGTTCCGTTTTTATTAATTTTGGCGCGAAAAGTGTTGGTTTTTTTCGGCAGGGATTTTGCATGGCATTGATTTAGAGATAGAGCATAAAGAAGTTTGCGGGGGATTATCGTCTGGGAGAATTAGATTTATAAAAAATTATTTTTATTAAAACTTTTTTGCAGATGCCCTTGTCTAAGCTATAGAAATAAAAAAAGAAAGGAATAGAGTATGGAACCACAAAGAATACACAATGAAAGTAAAAAGGGGAAAATCAAAAGCTGGATCGCAAAACATTCCGCAGGTGTGGCGCTTGCGGCCGCGCTGATTGCATTAGGCAGGGCGGTGGGAATCGGCAATTTATTTGCGGCGCCGGGATCGTGGAAGGATCTGACGGCAGATACAGGACTTTCGATGATGCTCTCCTCCCATGATTTTATAGCGCTGTTTTTAGCCGTATTGGCGGTCGTGCTGGGCAGAAGGGCAATGAAAAGGCAGGAAGGACCAAAGAAAAAAGGGAGGGGAGGATTTGTGATCGGCATTGTCTGCATTGTCATTTTGGTGACACCCATCGGAGATGCCCTTTCTTTAATGACCAGCACATTTCCAGTGTGGATCAGGACCGCCTATTACGGAATGACCGGACAGGAAGACAAGCTGGAAGAATTAAACCAGATCGCGAACGATGGAGGGAAAACAATACCGCTAAAAGAGGGGGAATATCTGTTGGATGCGCATTTGAATAAAGCAACAAATCCTGCCTCTGGAACAGAGATGAACGTAACGGGAACTCTGACAAACCAGACGGAGCAAGAGTGGGAGTCGGTTACCATTTCTTTGATCGTGGTGGATGCGCAAGGTAATCCAAAGAAAGTCCAGTCCTATGATGAGGTTCCCATATTGGAAGCGGTGATCCCTTCGCTTTCGCCAGGAGAAACAGCAGAATTTGAGACGGAAAACTATCCGGGGATACTGGAATCGGATTATGAAAATCTGACGGATTTTCAGATCGTAGATATCAGTTATTTTGAGCCGGCAGAAAACAATTAGAAAAGGAGAAAAGAAAATGAAACGAAGAAAAATGTTAAAAGGTTTGTTTATGGGTATGATGTTGATGGCTTTTGCGGGAGTTTTATGTGCCTGCGGAGGAAATGAGTGGGTTGGAACATATGGAGGAACTTCTGCAACTGGAAACAAAGTAGAGATCACAGTGAATGAAGACGGAACTGTGGAATATAACGAGAATGGAGATATAGAAGAAGGGACCTGGAACGAAAATGAAAACAGCATCGAGCTTGATTTTGACGGCGCGGTTTCTTCCACCTGTGAGCCGCTGATCGTGACCATGTCCTCTGACGAAAGTACGATCACTGTGGAGTCGGACAGCAGTAATTGGAATGCGGATATTTACCAAAGGCGCTAGGGGAGCAGAAAGGGGTGAAAAAACTGAAGAATATTAATGTGATCCACTGGTTTGTCTGTCTGGTCAGAAAGGATATGGATGAGTATGTGGAAAATAAAGATAAGAAACGCGGTTTGTATCGTTCTCTGAGAAAAAAGTTGAATCTTCTGCGTTTGGGAGAAGAGGATGATTGACGATATGTTATATTTTAACTATAATCTTTGTGGGAATTTACAATTTTTACAGGTTTAGAATTTTCCTGTTTCAATAATAGAAGAGAAAAAGGAGGAAGAAACGTGAATTATACAGAGGCAGTTGCCCTCGCAAAAGCGGGGAATGAAAGGGGGTATGGGTTTCTTTATGAAGCCACCTATAAAAGCAAATATTACTTGGCGCTCCAATATATGAAGAATGAAGAAGCGGCGGAGGACGTCCTGCAGGAAGCGTATCTGAGAGCTTTTAGGAAAATAGATACACTGGCGGAGCCGGAAGCATTCCCGGGATGGATGGGGAAGATTGTAGCGAATACGGCAAAGAATATGCTGGCCAAAAAGAATCCAATGCTGTTTTCTGAAATAGGGAGCGAGGATGAGGACGACAATTTTGAATACCGGATTGAAGATGACAGTATTGAAAACCAGCCGGAATTGTCCTATACAAGACAAGAGACACAGGAGTTGGTGCGCCAGATGATCGATTCCCTCTCAGAAGAGCAGAGACTGTGTATCCTGATGTTCCATATTGAAGGCGTGCCCATCAGTGAAATCGCGGCCACTCTGGGGTGTTCAGAAAATACAGTTAAGTCCCGTCTGAATTACGGACGGAAGAATCTGAAGAAGAGAGCAGAAGAACTGCAGAAAAAAGGTTACAAATTGTACAACGTGGCTCCGCTGCCGCTGTTCCTCTATCTGCTTCGGGCACAGGCTGGATATTTGTCCGCGGATGGAACGCTGGCTGCCGCGGGAAGATCAGCGGCTCAGACCGTCTTTCAGTCAATCTCTCAGACAGGAGCGGCTGGAACTGCGGGAGCAGGAGGAGCGGCAGGAGGGCAGATGGCCTCCGGAGCCCAGACAGCAGCAAAAGCAGGAGGAGCGGCCAAAGCAGGAGGAGCGGCCAAAGCCGGCTTGCTGCATACGACCCTGGGAAAAGTGGCGGCAGTGACGGTAGGTGTATGTCTGGCGGGAGGCGCCGCGTTCTATGGCGTTTCTCAGTTTATGGATCGGGACGAAGAACCGGCAGCCGTCCAGGAACAGCAGGAACCGGAAGAACCCCAGGAGCAGCAGGAACCAGAACAAGAGCCAGAAGAAACGCCGGAAGCGGTAAGAGATGAAGAATATCCGGAATTGATCGCTGGAAATCTTACCAAGGAAGAATTGGAATATGTGCTTGCCTATGGCCCCCAGGAGATTCCGGAGCAAGGATTCCAGGAAGATGAGATCGAGCAGATTTTAAACGCCCTTTGCGAGGCTTCCAGTCGGAGCGGAGACATGATCGAAGAATATGGGGTGGATGCAAATTGGCGTCCCCAGTTTTCCGCGGAAGATATAAACCGTATGTTTGCCTCCTTTAGTGATCACCAGTTTACAGAAGAAAATGATGAAGACGGCGTAGAGTACGGTGTCAATATTGATGGAGATGTGCTTACATACGTTCCGGCAACCCTCAACTATATCTGTGAGGCCCAGATTACTTCGGCGGAGTATACAGATGAAGAGATGGACCTGTATTATACCTATGATTACAGAGGGGAGAGCAGACAGGAAAGCACCCAGAAAAAGGCGGTGCTCATGCCGAACGAGGAAGGATTATACCGGATCGTCAGGATCGAGGAAGTGGAATCTGTCGATGGCCAGGGAGGAACAGACACTGGAAATTCCGAGAATCTTCAGTCGGAAGCGGAACTTCCGGTGGGAACTTACAGTTTTGTGGCGCCAGTCGGAGGATTGAGGACCTCTCTTACGATTGAAGCGTCAGGAACCGCTGAGATTATAGAATTTATGTCGGGAACGGGGGAAAGCAATACCACAACTTACCAGATTTCAGTAGAAGGAACAGACCCGGCCAGCGGAATAACGACTTATACTCTTATCCCCGCGGATGGAAGTGACAACAGGATTCTTACCTATGACAGCAATCAGGATATCCTTCACGATGTGAGCGCTGGATTTGACTGGACGCCGGTTGAAAACTAGAAATACAGATATGGTTTTGCTGTTATGACATTGCGGCGGCAGCCGGGAGATCAGATTCCCCCGGCCGCCGCCATATAAGTTTCCGCGGGCAGGAGTTCCCGGCGGCAGTCGTCCAGATACCTTAAGATAGAAGAGACGTCCTCATTGGTGGTCTCCGGATGGAGGAGGCACAGACGGAGAGCCTTTTTCCCGCGCAATTCGGTGGTGAAGATGCCGGCGTATCCACTGGAAAGGATTTTCTGTGCGATTTCCAGATTCAGCCGATCTGTTTCTTCCTCCGTCAGCCCAAAAGGATGGAATCGGAAATTGACTACACACATCTGTGCGGGGGAGAGAAGCTGGACATCCGGATATTTGGAAAGCTCCTGCTGGGCATATGCGGCCAGGTCAAAACCGTGGTCGATGGCCTCGCCTATCTGCCTGGATCCCATTACCTGCAGGGTAAGCCAAAGTTTCAGGCCGCGGGCGGGACGAGTGAGCTCCGGCCCCAGATTCCAGGGATTCATAGATTCTTCCTCTGTATCCAGGTCTTTGAGATATTCTGGATGCGAGTGGAAACTGCGGACCATATCTCGTTTGTCTTTGACAAAGACCATGCCGCAGCCATATGTCTGGAACAGCCATTTATGAGCGTCCCAGCTCAGACTGTCGGCAAGCTGGACTCCATCCAGGAGATGACGATGCTTCCGAGACAGAAGGACGGAAGCGCCGAAGGCGCCGTCTACATGCATCCACATCCCATATCTTCGGCAGATAGAAGCAATCTCTGGCAAAGGATCTACGCTTCCGGTATTAGTGGTACCAGCGCTGGCTATGACGGTAAACGGGCGGAGACCTTTGGAGAGGTCTGAGCGGATGGCCTGCTCTAAGGCAGAGGCATCCATTCGGAACGTCATGTCCGTCGGGATCTTTTGGATATGGGACTCTGGGATTCCGATCATGTGCAGTCCTTTTGCTACAGAGCTGTGAGTTTGGTCTGAAACATAGGCGGTCCCCAGAGGCCAGCTTTCTTCCGGCAGGATTTTATCCCTGGCGACAGTAAGGGCTGTTAAGTTGGCCATAGAGCCTCCGGAGACAAAGAGTCCGCCTGCCTGCCGGGGGAATCCTGCCTGTCTGGCAAGCCACTGGAGTAAATTCTGTTCGATGATACAGCCGGAAGGGAAATTAGCGAAACTTCCCGCATGGCGGTTATAGGCAGAGGTCATGATATCTCCAAGCCAGGAGAGGTATGAAGCGCCGCTGGGAACGAATCCTAAGAAACGAGGATGGGCAGAATGGCAGCCAAAAGGGTAGATCTGTTCCGTCATTTCCCAGATGACTTCGTCTGGCTGCCGGCCGTTCTCTGGAATATCCATGTTTCGCAGCCGTTCCAGGAGAGGGGCTCCAGCCGTGGTGATCACTTCTTTTTCCTTCAGATCCTGGCTGAGCAGGAAGAAGTCTTGGATGAATCGCAAGGTGATCTGTTCCAATTCTTTTCTGTTTTCCTTTGTGTTGTTTTTCATATCTGCACCTCACTGAAATTTTTAAAGACGTCTTGATTTTCTTTGCTTATTATAGTAACATTCAGACAGATATTTGTTAAATTCATAGATTTTATATATAGTTGAAAATAATTAATAATTAAAAGATGGAATTTAGAAACATTATTACTTTTTTAAAAGTAGCGGAATTAAAAAATTTTTCTAAAGCAGCGGAAAAGCTGGGGTATTCTCAATCGGCGGTCACAGTCCAGATCCGTCAGCTGGAGAAGGAACTTGGGACCAGACTTTTTGAAAGGCTTGGGAAAGGCGTGGATCTGACAGACAGTGGAAAAGAGTTTGTATTTTACGCCAATGAGCTTTTATATACGGCTGGACAGGCGGCTGAATCTGTAAAGAGAAAAGCGCCGGGAGATAACGGGGAAAAGATGACGGGTGTGCTGAGGATCGGAAGCGCGGAGTCGGTTCTGACATCCCTTCTTCCGGACCTTCTGATGGAATTTCATCATCGTTTCCCGAGGGTGGAGATCATTGTCCAGACAGCGGACCGAATCGACACGTTTATAGAGCGGATCAAGAGCAATCGGCTGGATTTGCTGCTGACGCTGGAGAGAAAGGCGGAATATCCTGGATTGGTGAGAGAGCTGCTGCGCCAGGAAGAGATTATTTTTATCATTCCGGCAGGATGGGAACCAAAGGAGGCGCCCGGCAGTCTTTGGAAGAAAGAAAAGGTGGTCAGCCTTCCCTTTGCGCTCACAGAAAAAGGGGAGAGTTACAGGCATGAGCTGGAGCGGCTGCTGGCAGAGTTTGATCTGGGCATAGAAGCGCAGTTAGAAATCGGCAATACGGAGACGATCGTGCATATGGTGGAAGCTGGATTTGGCGCCTCGTTCCTGCCTCGCTTCTCGGCGAGAAAAGCGCTGGAACTTGGGAGTGTCCGTAAAATTGAGACGGATCTACCTTCGCTGACAATGTGGACCCAGATGTATTACCATAAGAATAAATGGATTTCTCCCCAGATGGAAGCTTTTATCAGAGTGGTCAGAGAATATTTTGCCCAGGATATGCGGGAAGCGGGAGAGCCTGGAGAAGGAAAGAAAGGAGAAGACGAGAGGATATGATAGAATGTATAGCTGTAGGGATGGGAGGATTTTTGGGAGCGGTCTGCAGATATCTGATCGGTCTGATCCCGATAAGAGAAGGATGTCTGTTCCCAGTAAAAACATTTTTGATCAATATCACAGGATGTTTTGCTATCGGGCTGATCTCTGCCCTGGCGGTGAAAAGTAGCTCGCTAAATCCCAGGCTGGTCCTTTTTCTGAAAGCAGGGGTCTGCGGAGGATTTACTACATTTTCCTCCTTTGCTTTAGAAACGGGCGATTTGGCCAGAAGCGGAAATCTAAAGATCGCGCTGGCTTATTGTATCCTGAGCGGAGCGCTGGGGGTGGCCGCTGTATTTGCGGGACAGGCGGCGGTGAGATAGATGGGAATAGAGATAAAACAAAAAGAAAATAGAAGGGAATGTGTGTAAGATGTTGATCAGACAAGAACGAAAGGAAGATTATAAAGAAGTCTACGAACTGATCCGGGAGGCTTTCGCCTCGGCGGAACACGCGGACGGCAACGAGCAGGATCTGACGGAGGCTTTGAGAAAGGGAAACGCATTTATCCCAGAACTGTCTTTGGTGGCGGAAATTGATGGGAAACTGGCAGGGCATATTTTATTTACCAAGGCCAATATAGGAGAAAAGGAAGTCCTGGTGCTGGCCCCGCTGTCAGTAAGGCCTCAGTACCAGAGGCAGGGCGTGGGAACGGCCCTGATGGAAGAGGGCCATAGGATAGCGAGGGATTTAGGCTATGGTTATGTTCTGGTACTGGGAAGTGAGAAGTATTATCCAAGGGCAGGCTATGTTCCGGCGGAGGTTTTTGGAATTTCTGTTCCGGATGGGATCCCCTCCGCTAATTTTATGGCCTTAAAGTTCCGGGAAGATGCGGGCCCGGTCAAGGGGGCGGTAATCTACCCGGAAGAATTTGGAATGTCTTAGCTGGCAGAAGCCTAGCTTTCTTTGCTGGGCCGGACTGCCAGGTCAGAAATATCCACGTTGTCCGGCTGTGACACGGCGTATAAGACGGCTTTGGCGATCGCGTCCGGCTGTAATCCTACATTGCGGTAGAATTCCTCTACCATGGATTTGGTCTGAGAAGGCGCGATGGTATGGAGGAGTTCTGTCTGGATTGCTCCAGGGTAGATGGTTGTAGTGCGGATATGGGTGTTTTCCGCAACCGATTCTGCCCGGAAAGAATCCAGCATTGCCCGGACAAAATGTTTCGTACCGCAGTATACCGCATTGCCGGGAACGGATCTGGTTCCGGCAATGGAAGACGTGACGATGATGTGTCCGCTTTTCTGAGCCAGGAATTCAGGAAGAACAGCGGCAATGGAAGTCAAAACGCCTTTGATGTTGATATCTATCATATCCATCCAGTCCTGGACCTTCAGCTCAGACATGCTGCTGCCTGGCATGATTCCGGCATTGGCAAAGAGGACGTCGATCCTTCCGAATGTTTCTTTTGCAAGCGCTGCCAGCGCGTTCATATCCTCCTGGCTGGATACGTCGGCTTTTAAGCAGATGGCATTTGGGCCGATTGCTTTCGCAAGTTTTTTGAGCCGTTCCTCCCTTCTGGCGCCAAGGACGACTTTGGCTCCGTTTGCCGCAAGCAGTTTTGCGGTTTCTTCTCCGATTCCGGAAGAAGCTCCGGTGATCAGGACAACTTTATCTTTAATATTCTGCATGGTCTGTCTCCTTTCCGGGCTGCGTTATTTCAGCCCTGATATCATGTTTCTTGGTTATCACTTGTTTATATCATAAGTAAAAATTCGTTGACTGTAAAATGCTGATTGGGTATCATGGTATAAATATTGATTATACCATGAGAGGAGATGGCATTTATGATAGAGATTTATCTGCTGGAACAGTTGGAGGCGTTTGAGCGCTGCGGGACGCTGTCCCAGGCGGCGGAAGAACTGCACATCTCCCAGCCTGCCTTGAGCAGATCCATGAAAAAACTGGAAGAAGAGATGGGAGTGCCGCTGTTTGATCGGGCAAAAAGCAAGATTGCCCTAAATGAGACCGGACAGGTGGCGGCTGGCTATGCCAGGCGTGTCCTGGAGGCGGACAGGGAGATGATCGAGAGGACTGTAGCTTTTGAGCGGAGTCGGCGGACCATAGCGGTAGGTTCCTGCGCTTCTCTGCCGGTAAATGAACTGATGCCAGCCTTTCAGGAATGTTTCTGGCAGATGGCGATCACAACGGAGATCACCAGTGATGAAAAATTATTGTGGGGGCTGAAACATGGAATTTATCATCTGGCAGTCCTTCATGAACCGCCTGGAAACCCGGATGTTTTTTCACAGAAATATATGGAAGAACGGCTCTGTATCACCATCCCCAAGGATCACATCCTGGCGGACAAGGAGCGGATATGCTTCCATGACCTGCAGGGCATGAAGATTTTAGCCCATGGAGGGGCCGGATTCTGGCTGGATATCTGCAGGCAGAATCTGAGAGATACGAAATTGCTGGTACAGGATAGTATGGAGATGTTGAGCGACCTGGTAGACGCCTCCACACTGCCGTTTTTTAACTCTGACCGGGCAGCAGGGCAGCATGTGGAGCCAGACGGCAGGGTTACGCTGCCAGTTGCGGATGAGGCGGCTCACGTTACCTATTATCTGGCCTGCCTGGACACTCAGAAGGGGCGGTATAGGAAGCTGTTCCAGAAGATTTCCCGGTGAGTCTCTATTGATACTTTAATGAAGAAAACAAGATCTGTTTGGAAGTACATTGCGGAAAAATGAAAAAAGTTTTAATGTAACTGTTGACATTACAACTATGTGGTGTTATATTAACACTGTGAGATGTAACTAAAATGATTACAATAAAACAAGGAGGAATAATCATGAAAATCGCAGTAGTCGATGCTTTTGGAGCATGGACGGAGGAGGCCCTTCCGCAGCACAGTACTTCTCTGAAACACTTGTGCGACATCCTTTCTGGAACAGAGATCAGGCTCTTGGTTGTGGGAGGCGCGGGAAGCCTTTATGTAAATCCGGAGCATACGGCAGTCGTTTCTGATGGACCGGATTTCCCAGAGATGTTCCTTCCTCTTGCGAAGGCGCAGGGAAAGGCGCTTGCAGAACTTCGGGACAGAAGTGACGTAAGATGGACCTTTATCAGCCCGGCCGCAGATTTCCAGGCGGAGGGAGAGAAGACAGGAGCGTATATTCTTGGAGGCGAAGAGCTGACGCTGAATGAAAAAGGTGAGAGCATCATCAGTTATGCGGATTACGCAGTGGCTATGGTGGATGAGATCACAAAAGGGAACCATATTCAGGAGCGGATCAGCGTGGTAAGAAAGTAAACGAAAGAGAGATCAAAAGGAGAGCGGTGATGGCATTGCAGATTTTTCAGGAAAAAGGGAAGGAAAAAGAGATAGCGTTTTCGCAGTTTTTAAGCGGACGAGCGGCCAGGGATTATGTGTTTCAGGATACGCCCTATAAGGAGCAGATCCAAAAGGCAGCAAGACTGATAGAAAACGCGGAGGCCATAGTAATCGGCGCGGGAGCCGGGCTTTCTACGGCGGCAGGGCTGAATTACGGCGGCAGCCGTTTTGCCGAGCATTTTGGCCAGTTTATTGAGAAATATGGTTCCGCCAATATGACAGATATGTACAGCGCGGGATTTTATCTTTTCCCGTCAGAAGAGGCGAAATGGGGTTACTGGTCAAAACACGTGCTGGTGAACCGCATCGAACCGGAAGGGCTGCCTCTTTACCAGGCGGTCTATAAGCTGGTAAAAGAGAAACCTTATTTTGTCCTGACGACCAATGTAGACCACCAGTTCTGGAAAGCGGGATTTGAAAATGACCGTATTTTTGCTACCCAGGGAGACTATGGGGAGATCCAGTGCGCAAGAGGCTGTCACCAGAAGGTTTATGACGGGACCGATCTTTTTCTTCGGATGGACCAGGCGAGAAAGGACTGTGAGATTCCTTCCAGTATGGTCCCCAAATGCCCGGTCTGCGGCGGCAATATGGCGATGCATCTGCGAAGCGACCAATATTTTGTTGAGGATGCCCACTGGAAGGAAGCGGCGGCAAACTATGGGGAGTTCCTAAGAAGTCAGAAAGGGAAGCGGGTAGTACTCCTGGAACTTGGCGTTGGTTTCAACACTCCTGTGATCATACGATTCCCCTTTGAGCAGATGGCAGGAGAAGAAAGGAACTGGTCCCTGATCCGGCTGAATCTCAATGAGGCGGTGATCCCAGAAAGCCTTGGAGACAGAGGAATAGGAATCGGCGCGGATATCGGGGAGAGCATCCGTGACCTGTGCCAGGCGGTGGGCCAGAACCAGGAAGAAGTATAGGAGGAGACCATTATGGGAAGAAAAGAGCAGGAGGAACGGCTAGATGATCTTCTTAGGGCCTTTCAAGAGGATTCCATCCGGTATCGGAATCTGGAAACAGGGGATGACTACCAAGAGAAACGGCTGCTGCTGCGTTCTCTTATGAATATCCGGATGCCGGGAAGTATGCCTGGGGAGGTGCTGGAAGAGCAGGACGCGTTTCTTAAGGAAGAAGCGCGGGAGAAGGGAATTGTGACACTGGAGGAGATTCCAACAGCAGCCCAACAGTATGGGAGCGGTCATCCTTATGGGGAAATCTTCTCAATCTGGCAGGGAGATATCACAAGACTTCAGGCAGAGGCCATTGTAAATGCGGCGAATTCTCAGATGCTGGGCTGTTTTGTGCCCTGCCATGGATGTATTGACAACGCCATCCACAGCGCGGCTGGAATCCAGCTTCGGGAAGCCTGCAGCCATTATATGAGACAGCGGAAGCTGCAGTATGGAAGGGACTATGAAGAACCCACGGGGCGGGCAATGCTTACAGAAGGATATAATCTTCCGGCCCAGTATGTGATCCATACGGTGGGTCCGATCGTAAGCGGGCATCTAAATCCTGCTTTGCGGGAAGACCTGCGAAATTGCTATTGGAAGGTACTGGAATGCTGCGTGGAGCACAAGATCCGTTCCGTGGCGTTCTGCTGCATCAGCACAGGAGAATTCCATTTCCCTAATGATGAGGCGGCTCATATCGCTGTAGAAACGGCAACAGAATTCTTGAAGGCCCATGGAACTGAGTTTGACCGGATCATTTTCAACGTATTTAAAGATGTGGACCGGGAGCTGTACGAGCGGGAATTAAGATAAGCTGTAATCGTTGACATTACAATTCTTCCGGTTTACAATGAGAGCTGGAAGGAGATGAACGTTTCGTGCAGATTTCAAGTAGATTTACCATCGCCATACATATGCTGACTTGTATGGAGACGTTTCAAGAAGATTACAAGATCACCAGTGATTTCCTGGCTTCCAGTATCAACGTGAATCCAGTCATTATTCGCCGGATCCTGTCCCAGCTGCGGGATGCGGGGCTGATCGAAGTCAAGCGTGGAACTGGGGGCGCAACTATCAGAAAGCCCTTGGAGGAAGTTACGTTTCTGGATGTGTACCAGGCAGTGGAGTGCGTGGAGGAAAACGCTTTGTTCCACTTTCATGAAAATCCGAATCCAAACTGCCCGGTAGGAAAGAATATCCACAATATCCTGGACGGCAGGCTGCATCAGGTGCAGGCGGCCATGGAACGGGAGTTGAACTCCATCACCCTGGCGGATGTGATCCGGGATCTGAACAATTATATCTGAACAGGGGCGCCCTTTTGAGGCGCCTCCTGTTCTCTATTGTTTCCCATATTTTTCTAGATGATCGGCAGCCTCCTTCTCAGTTAAGGAATAGGCTTCCTGGATTTTGGCCAAAATCTCTTCCTTTGTTAACTGCAATTCTTGAAGCGTACAGATCAAGCGGCGCAGTCCTTCCTGAAGACCATGAGCTTCCCCGGCCTGGTAGCCGTCCTCGTAGCCTTCCTGCTTCATTGCTTTCTCATATTTTTCCTGATCAAAGGTTTCCAGTACCATCTGCACTACCTCCGCTCTCT
>OGXS01000616.1_pt1 | contig 31496 bp, 31 predicted proteins | sample 1576371 | NCBI WGS metagenome assembly OGXS01 (sample SAMEA3541475, study PRJEB24748) | human gut metagenome | biome: human gut; feature: human-associated habitat; material: faeces | place: China | collected 2012
TCCGTGCCATGAAGCTTGCTAAAGCTGCCAAGAAGGTAGAGGACGGGATTGAAGAGACATTGACCTATATGGATTTTCCTACGCAGCATTGGACTCGGATCCGGACCAATAATGCGATTGAGCGCCTCGACCGTGAGATCAAACGCCGTACAAAAGCGATCGGTGCTTTTCCTGACGGCCAGAGCGCCTTGATGCTCGTATGTGCCAGACTGCGTCATGTAGCAGCAACCAGTTGGGGAGCCAGACGCTACATGAATATGGATCATCTCTTCAAATCAGAAGAGGATCTGCTGTCTGATATCATAGCCGGCTGACTACCGGCTGCCAAACGGCAGATTTTTGATTTTGCGAAAAAGTATTGACACTATCAAGCCCACTGCTGCGATAAAATTTACAATACTTATTGGCTTAGTTTCTTTTCCAGTGGAGTTCCGTAAGGGGGGGTATGTAATAGGAGAGGTACAGTTCCATTGCTGAAGGGCTAACCGCCTACTGTTCGTTGTACGGTAGAACATAGGCACTGAGTAGAACAGTCGGGTATGGCTGTAACAGAAAATTAAAACGAGTGCAATTATTATAATGACTAAATTATGTAGGATATTTGCCGATATTGATGAAAAATAACAGTGGAATAGGCTTGGGATTAGGGAGTAAATGATATATGGAAATTTTATCTACTAGAGAATGGGCAACTGTGATCTGGGCATTTATTTTATTTGCGTATACAATGGTACATAGACAGATTAGAGAAGCATTTTGGAATGCTGTAAAAATATTCTTTGGTAAGAAGTTAAGGATACTTTGGGGTATTATTTTTCTTTATGTTTTGGGTATAACTTTAATATTTTATCAGTTACCGTTTTGGGATAATGTTTTTATAAAAGATATTATAGTTTGGTTTAGCTTTTCGGGTTTGATATACTGCATGAATGCTGTTTCGAAAGAGGCGGATGAGGAATATATTAGAAAAGTTTTAAAAGATAATTTGAAATTGACGATTGTTTTAGAATTTATTATTAGCACATTTACTTTCAGCATGTGGGTTGAATTGGTGATTGTTCCGATTACAACAATAATTGTAATTATGAATGTAATTGCGGAGCGCAAAGAGGAGTATGAGAAAGTACATAAATTGTTAGATATGGTTCTTGCGGTAGGAGGATTTTGGATACTATACGAGACTATAAAGATTGGAATACATGAATATAAAGAACTGGATACATTAAATACTTTTATTAGTTTTTTGATTCCTATTGTGTATTTAATACTAACTATACCGTTAGTATACATACTTGAACTTTATTCAAAATATGAAGTACTGTTTCTTAGGATGTCATTTAAGGAGGCGAAAGATAAAAAAAGTCAAAGAAGACATCGTTGGCTTGTGATAAAAGTATGTAAACTTTCAGTACATAAAGTGTTGCTATTTCAAAAAAATATTTGAGCAAAATGTATAGTAGGATGCCTATATCAGAATTTGAGAAGCTGATAAAAGAATTTAGAAACGAATGCAATAATGAGAGATAACTTATGTATTTTAGAATAAATTATTGGATTGATATAGGAGTACATTTTGAGTATAATTTTTATACCAATCAAAATTATGCTTGAAAATATGGAAAATACAGTAATAAAAATAGCGAAGACGCTATGAAAATCATTAGAGTCCCCCCTCTGTTAGACGAGTTCGAGTAGCTAAATGATTTGACTAATCTATGCTAAACTACTATAATAATAAAAATATCCATAATGAAAATTCCTTCCAGAAAGCTGTAAAAATCTACATTGAATTTTACAGCTTTCTGTGCATAATAAAGGTAGCTGAAATAATATAAAATCAAGGAAGGAGCTGAAAGAATATGGCAAATATTTTACCAGTATCTGATTTGAGAAATTATAATGAAGTCTTGAAAAATTGTCACAAAGGAGAACTAGGGTATCTGACTGAGAACGGCAGAGGACGTTTTGTGGTTATGGATATTGAAGATTACGAGCGTGATTGTGCAGAGAAAAAACTTCTGATAAAGCTGCGAGAAGCTGAAGAAGCAGTAAAAGATGGCGAAGGCTGGCTGGATTTGGATGAATTGAAAGTACTTGTGGGGGAATAAGATGTTAAAAATGCGGATTAATCCGATTGTTGTAAAGGATTTGAAGAGTATCTGAAATTGTATTGTTGAAGATAATGAAGAATATGCTGTAAAAAACATAAATGAAATTTTTCGAAGTAAAATTTGAGAATCTCCAGATATTTTAGAGAATGGTTCCAATCTTTCTAAACACTTCAACTTCCGAATAAGTTATAAATATCCGATATGGGAAGATTACGTGATCATCTACAAAGCAGGTAATGAGTATTTAGAAATTATCGTGTGATCACCGATATCAGGATATTACAAGAATTTTTGAGTGACAACACAAACATGATAACAAATTGATAACAGCGTTCAGTACAGTCTGTGGCTTGGGACAGTGAAAGACATATAAAACCGGATAGAACCATAAGTCCCATACAAAGAAGTATAGCAATAAGATTTTGTGTGCAAGCAACAGACAGAACCCCGGAAATGCCATAACCCCAGCATTTCCGGGATTTTTACATCATCGACTTAAAAGCAATTACAAAGCAAGACCGCACTCAAAAGCAAGAACCATATATTTTTCCGCATTAGTAAGTCCATACAGAGCCAGATCCCGGATCTCCCATGTGTCAGAACTAAGGTTATCCGCCCCATATAGGAATTGGATAAATGGAATATGGCGGTATTTTGCGGCTGCCAGCATAGCCGCACACTCCATTTCTACTGCAAGACAGCCCTCCTGCCTGCGCTCCTGGATCAGTGGGAGTGTTTCCCTGTAAATGGCATCAGAGGTCCATGTCTTGCCTTTTATGTAAGGGTATCCGCAGGTTTTTAGGACTTTTTCTAAAATTTGGATAGAATGTAGATCTGCTTCGATCTCCGGCGATGGCGCTGTATAGTGATAGCTGGTACCTTCATCACGAACGGCGGAAACCGGGATAATGAAGCGGTCTTTTACCTTTTCATCGTCCAAGACACCGCAGGAGCCGAACAGCACAAACTTTTCTGCGCCCATAGCAATGATTTCTTCAAAGCCCGCAACACATGCCGGGGCGCCCACTCTGGACATGTAAAAAGCGATATCGGTATCTTTGTATCGTGTTTTGTATACGGGCAGACTGCCGTTGGCGGTATAGAGTTCTGCAATCTTTTCAGTATTGCTCATAGAAGAAAATTTTTGAATGATATTTTCCGAAAATGTGGAAACACATATTTCTGGAAAATCGTCGATTCTTTTGGTTGTATCAGATGGGCTGAATAAAGCTGGTTCTGTGATTTCTGTTCTCTGAAATACGGTATTCAATGGATCATCCCCTTCCTCGGAATAAAGATAGTTGTATTTTATTATGTTTATATAAAATAATCAAATAATTTCGGCGGCTAAAATCGGTAACAGATTAGAAAAGATGGTTCTTTTTATAAATTTCCTATAAGGAGATGCTACGTTGCTTCGTTTTGCATAAATCGGCAAGAGTTTGAAGAAAATGAAAATGTATATAAAAATTTTCATAAAAAATATGATTGAAAAGATTAGAAAAAACGAAATAGATATACAAAATAGTGAAAAATAGAGAGTATATGAATTTAATATTAGAAAATCTTCTGCAAACATTAGAATATATTATGAAAAAATATTGAAATATTTTCATAATGTGATAAGATATTAACATAGAAAATGTAGTAAAGAACAATTTGGCGTTCAGACGCAAAGTGCGAGACAATTCAATACGGATATGCTTGGATTAGAAAAGGAGGATAGGCGTTATGATGAATGAACGGATTGCGAGGCTGAAGAAAGAACTGCTGGATGTAAAGCCTGGGCTTAGCGCAGAGCGTGTGCTTTTGGCCACAGAGGCATATAAGAAATACGCTGGAGAGCCGATTTACCTTCACAGAGCACACGTGCTGGAGTATGTATTGGATCATAAGAAGGTGGTGATCAGAGATGGGGATCTGCTTGCTGGATCACTGTCGGAGAAACTCCGTTCAGCCGCGATTTTCCCAGAGTACAATTCAACGAAGACATGGCTGAGAGAAGAACTCCCTAATATGAGCAAGAGAAAAAGTGACCCTATGGACATCAGTCAGGAGGATGTAGAGAAAGTACTGGCGTGCTTTGAATACTGGGATGGAAAATCTACGGAAGATCTTGCGATGGAAGCGTTCCCGGAATATTACAAAGAATGTGAAGCGGCCGGAGTGTTCAAATCTGGCGGAAAAGGCTTGTGTTCTTCTGCTGTTACACCCAATTATCTTAAGCTGTTTCATGAAGGATTTGGCGGGATGATCAACCGGTGTCAGACAAATATCGATAAGGCGGTCGAGGAAGGAATGACTCTGGATAAACAGAGAAAGGTGCAGTTCTGGAAGGCAGTGATGATCGTCTTGAAAGCGGTGATTCGTTACTCGCGTCGCTGTGCGGATGAAGCGGAGAGACAGGCGAATGAATGTGCGGATGAAACCCGTAAGGATGAGCTGCTGGAACTGGCGCGGATCTGCCGAAAGGTGCCGGAATTTCCGCCGGAGACATTTTACGAAGCGATTCAGTTCCAATGGATGACACAGGTCATATGCAACATTGAGGCATCCTCTTACTCTACATCGCTGGGACGTATGGATCAGAATTATATCGAGTACTATAGGAATGATTTGGAAGCTGGGCGAATTGACAGAGATAGGGCTATTGAACTAATCAGCTGTTTGTTTATCAAATCAACAACAGTGTTCTATATGAACGATGAGTATTACAGTCAGGCAGATGCGGGATATCCTACATGGCAGATTTTGTCTATCGGCGGTGTGGATTCGGAAGGGAATGATGCGTGCAATGAGCTGACGGATATCATTCTGGATGTTGCAAACGATCTGCGGATTGCCCAGCCGGTGGCCCTTCGCGTCACACCAGGTACGCCGGAAGCAATCTGGCATAAAGCAATCTGGATGAATCAGCAGGGGATGGGGAATCCTGCGTTTTACAATGATGTGACCGCCCAGAAAATGGTGATCGAGCAGGGGGCTACGGTAGAAGAGGCCAGGGATTGGGTCATCACGGGATGCGTAGAACCGAAACCGGGAACGGGGATTGCAGACGGCAGCGCGACAGGCGGCAACATCAATTTCCCAAAGATTTTGGAAGTGACGCTTCATAATGGGAAGGATCCTTTAACGGGCAAACAGCTTGGATTAAAGACAGGAGAGCCATCCACCTGGAACTGCATTGAAGATGTCATGGAGGCGTTTGAAAAGCAGTGCGACTATTTTTGGGATTTACATATGAGGGCATACCGTATCACTAATTCGATACAGGCAACATACCTGCCTACAATTTATCAATCCAGTTTGATCGGAGGCTGTATTGAAAACGGCGAGTCTCTGCAGGAGGGAGGCTGTTATAAGCCATTTACCAATGTGTTCATTACAGCTCCATCCACATTGGCTGATAGTATGATGGCGATTAAATATGCGGTATTTGTGGATAAAAAAGTAACCATGGACGAACTGATTGCTTTGTGTGACAGTAATTTTGACGGCGTGGAAGGTGAAAGAATGAGACAGTACCTGATCAATCGTCCGCCTAAATTCGGCAATGACAATTCTGAGGCAGATACTTATATCAACCAATTTCTGGAGGGTTTCTGGAAGAGGGGGAGTCTGAAACCGGATGGACGGCACAATAACGGCAGATTTGCGCTGGGTAATCAGTCACAGACTCACAATGTGCCTCTTGGCCGGTGTGTAGGCGCCACCCCGGACGGAAGAAAAGCGTTTGCGCCATTAAGCGATAATGCTTCGCCGAGCATGGGACGGGATACCAGCGGCCCGACCGCCGCGGCTAATTCTGTCGCTCATTTGCCAAATGAACATTTCCATGGAGGGTGCCTTTATAATACGCGCTTTGATCCGCATGGGGTTGCGGGAGAGGATGGAATTAAAATTATGGAAGGCGTGGTAAAAGCTTTCTGTAAGCAGGGCGGATACCATCTCCAAATCAACGTCGTGGATGACGAGACTTTAAGAAAGGCGCAGGAAAATCCAGAAGATTATAGAGATTTGGTCGTGCGTGTGGCCGGATACTTAGCGTATTTTACAGAACTGGACCGGGAAGTACAGGATGTGATTATATCGCGGACAGCTCATTTGTCATAGGATTAAGGAGAGACATATGGCGATCAGAGCACTTGTAGGAGGAATTCAGAAATTTAGTACGGCAGACGGACCAGGAATACGGACCTCGGTTTTTCTGAAAGGCTGTCCGCTGAGATGCCGATGGTGCCATAATCCGGAATTGATCGGATATAAAAATCAGTTGATGTACAGTGCGCAGAAATGTATCGGCGATGCAAACTGTGTCCATGAATGTCCGGCCCAGGCGCTTTCTCTTGGAGAAGATGGGCTTCGCATCGATCAGAGCCGATGTATCAGCTGTTTTCACTGCGCGGATGTCTGCTATGCGGAAGCGCTTCATCTGGCAGCCAAAGAAATGACAACGGATGAGGTGATGGATGAAGTATTAAAAGAGAAAAAATATTATGAAGAGACGGGCGGAGGTCTTACCATCAGCGGGGGAGAATGTACAACACACCCAGAATTTACAAGAGAATTAATCCGCATGGCGAAGGAGCACGAGATTAATGTGGCTTTGGATACCTGCGGATATTGTGACAGAGAGCGGCTGCTGAGCTTTGCGGCGCAGGTGGATTATATCCTTTTTGATGTAAAAGGAATTGACGATTCGGTCCATAAAGAGTATACCGGGGTTTCCAACCGGCGTATCCTGGAGAATCTGGATGCGCTGGCGGCGGTTCCGGAACTCAGAAAAAAGGTATGGATTCGGATGCCGCTGATACACGGGGTCAATGACACAACGGAAATCATTGAAGAAACCAGAAACTATCTGTCTGACAGAAAATTTATTTTTGCTACGCTGCTCCCCTATCATGAACTGGGAGTGGCAAAATACAGAAGTCTGGGAACGGAACAGGAAACATTCGAACCGCCTTCCGATGAACGACTGCGGGAAATCGCCGCCTTGTTTACAGGGTCAGGGGTCAGGACAGTTGTTTTAGGCGATGACATTCAGTGAGATATCAACGAATAAAGAAAGGTTAAAAAGGGATTTGCTTATGGAAAAAAAGACGAAAGTCCAGTTGAACAAAAAGGTATTTATTCCCGTTGCAATTGTGCTTGGTATTTTATTTGCGTTTGGCATCTTGTTCCGGGATGCGTTCTGTGTATTTTGTACCGCTGTGTTGGATACGGTTCTGTTAAACTGCAACTGGCTGATCCTTCTCATCGCGGTCGTCACAGGAATTCTTTTGATCTATATGATCACCCATCCTGACTTTGGCCGCAAGATCATCGGCGGACCAGATGCAAAGCCTGAGTACGGAATATTTACCTGGATCGCGATGGCAATTTGTTCCAGTATCGGGATTGCGATGATGTTTTACGCAGTTGCCGAACCTTTGGGGTATTTTTTTAACCCGCCGGCATATCTGGAACTGGAAGCGGAATCAAACCATGCGGCGCTGGCCGCGGTCGCTCAGTCCACACTGCATTGGTCGGTGCTCTACTATGCGCTGCAGATTTTCTGGGGGATCATCGTTGTATATCTCTCTATGAACAAAGGACTTCCATTCCGTCCGAGCACAGCGCTATATCCAATTCTGAAAAATAAGATATTTGGGTGGCAGGGAACTCTGATCGATGTGATTGCCAGCATTACTCTGATCTGCGGGACTGTTACCTGTTTTGGTTTGGGGACGATGCAGTTTTCAACGGGACTGTCCTATGTGACAGGAATTGATATTACAAATACTCTGTATGTGATCATTGTTGTAGTGGTTACCATCATTTTCACATTTTCTTCCGCAAGAGGAGTGAAAAAAGGGATGGCTATCATTAGTAATATTAATACATATTTGTACATCATTTTGATTTTGTTCTTGCTGCTGGCAGGACCGACAGTCAATCTTCTGGAACTGATTGTAGGCAGTATTGGTGAGACTATCCGAATCTTTCCGAGCGCTATGTTTAACGGGGATTTCTTAGGAACCAATGAAGGATTCTCCAATTACAATACGGCATATTACTTTATCTGGACGCTGGCATTTTCGCCGATTGCCGGAATGTTCTATGCAAAGATCGCAAGAGGCCGTACGATTCGTCAGTTTATCATCATAAATTGGATAGTTCCGTCAGCATTTATTCTGACCTGGTTTGCCCTGTGGGGCGGCAACGCAATCTGGCAGGACCTAGGGAATGGCGGGAAGATTCAGGCGGCGATAGCGGAGCTGGGGGTTCCAGTCGCGAATTTCGCGCTTTTGGATGAAATGCCTTTTGGCAGTATTACGGTCATTCTTACATTGGCAGCAGTGTTGATTGGATTCATCACCATGACGGACGCTCTTACCGGAGTGGTGTCTTCGCTGACGACGAAAAACAGCAGAGCAGATGAAGCGCCGATTCCATTGAAATTATTCTGGGGCTGTCTGACAGGCGGACTTACGCTGGTTTGTCTATTTGTGCTGAAGCAGGTGGGAACAAGCGCGCTTCAAAGTCTTGCGGTAGGGGCGGGTCTTCTGATTCTTTTAATTACGATTGCGGCATGTTTTGGATCTATAAGAATTGTAAACGGAAGTGTCGACGAATATCTGGATCATACAGAGGAAGGAAAGAAGGCATTGGAACTTAGCAAAGCCGAAGAAATAGAATCATAAAAAATAATCCCGCCGTCCGGACAACGTTTATGACGACCGGACGGCGGGATTATTTTTTTATGATGGTTCGTCTTCAAGCAGTTTAACAGTGTTGTCTTGATAGGAGTCCCATTTCTGCGGGGAAGTGGAGATGCTTAAAAAACGAACTATCTGATTAGTGTTGTTGATCCATAAGTGCGAATGCTCTGAAGGAAAACGCAGGCAGTCTCCGGGGTATAAGACATGTTCAATACCATTTAATTGAACGGTCAAAATGCCTTCCAGAACATAAGCGATTTCTTCTCCCTCGTGGGAGTGGGGAGACAAAGGCAGTTGGGCGTTTCCGGGAAAGACATTACAGATAGTTGCGGCCATACAGCAGTCTTTTGCGCTGGAAGTAAGCTTTTCAATACTGATCCGCTCATTTTCCAAATATTCTACTGTACGCTCATAGCTGTGAACGATGGATGGGCCTTCGTAGAAAAAATCTAATGTAACTTCCAGGGCCTCGGCAATTTGCTTCATTGCGCTGGGTGAAGCGGTATAATTCTCCCGTTCCAACTTAGAGAGATAAGAAATGGACAGTCCTGTACGATTGCTTAGATCTTTCAATTTGAGATTTTTTAAAAGACGCAGCTGCCGGATCTTCCGGCCGATCAATGTGCTCATATTTATAACAACTCCCGCAAATGTTTTATGGCTTTATCATATAATAAAATGGCGGCTGACGCAACTCATACTATTTTGCGGGAGACATCAAAGAAATGTCTTCCGGAAATATCTTCCTCAGATCCACTTTTATCACATAATAATACATGACGATCAAAAGCACTGCTGCCAATACCCATGCGGCGGGACTTGCCAGGCATACGCCCAGATAGCTCTTTTGTCCGGCGGCGATCACCGCGGCGGCGCCTCGTCCCACCAGTTCCGCTGCGCCGGCCATCATAGGAAGCAGGCCATAGCCCAGTCCCTGGATGCCGTTACGGTAGACATTTACGATCACCAGAGGAATAAAGAACATGCCTACACATTTCAGATAGATATCTACGGAATTCATGATCTGTTCCACATTTTCAGATACAAACAGGTAGGTCATATATTTTCCGACTGTCATAACAAGGGCGGCCGCAAGAAAAGAGTAAATGATCCCGATCAGGGTAGAGGCTTTAAATCCCTGCCGGATGCGGCGGATATTGCCGGCGCCCATGTTCTGGGCCGCAAATGTGGCGATGGTTGTTCCCAAGGCCAGGTATGCCTGTGTCACGATCTGTTCGATCTTGCCTGCGGCTGTAAACGCGGCTACAAGGGTAGAACCCAGGATATTCAGGGAAGTCTGTACCATCATGGTCCCGATGGCGGTGATGGAATACTGCAGTGCCATTGGAATGCCGATTTTGATCTGCATTTTTAGGAGGAACCCCGATGGATGCCAGTCTTCTTTTGACATTTTTAATGCCGGAATCTTTTTTACAATGTAAACAAAACAGAGCGCGCCAGATACTCCCTGGGAGATAACGGTAGCAACGGCAGCCCCGGCGGCGCCCATATGAAACGCGATGATGAAGACCAGATCCAGCACGATGTTGAGCAGGGCTGACAGGATCAGAAAATACAAGGGTACTTTACTGTTGCCCAGTGCGCGCAGGATGCTGGCCAGCAGGTTATACAGCATTTGAGCAAGAATACCGCCGCTGATGATCATAATATAGGCATAAGCATCCGCAAAAATATCGGAAGGCGTATTCATCAGATGAAGCCAAGGCTTCATCAGGAGCATGAACGCCGCGGTCAGGATCAGTCCCACGATCAGAGACAGAATGGAGGCGCCGGCAACAGTCCTTCGCATGGCAGGCATATCGCCGGCGCCGAATTTTTGTGCGGTCAACACGGTAAATCCTGCCGTCATCCCCACGACAAATCCATAGATCAAGAACATGATGGTTCCCGTACTTCCAACCGCCGCAAGGGCTTTTGTCCCTACAAATTTCCCTACGATCACCGCATCCGCCATATTGTAAAACTGTTGAAATACATTTCCTATAAAGATCGGCAGAGTGAAGCTAAGGATAATCTTCATCGGGCTTCCTGCCGTCATATCATGTTGAACTGTTTTCATAAATAGAATCCCTTCTGAACACAAAATCCAAGGGCAGATTATATAACAGAAAAGGATTCTTGTAAATACTGTTTTTGGATTTTTTAATTTGCAACTGCTGGAAAGAAGTGTAAAATAAGTCTATAAAGAAAAGAGAAAAACTGGAGGCACTGTCATGTATAACGAGAAAAAGGAAGGCCAGATGTTGAATAAAGAACTTAAAGAGCGCTGCGAATTCCGAAATATTCTTCCCCATGAGGCGGATCAGGCGGCGGAGATCGAGAGGATCTGTTTTCCGCCCAATGAAGCTTGTTCTGCGGCGATGATGAAGGAGCGTGTAAACACAGCGCCGGAGTTATTCCTGGTGGCAGTGGACAAGGAAAACGGAAGGATCGCCGGATTTTTAAACGGCCTGGCAACCAACGAGGAGCGGCTGAGAGACGCATTTTTCCAGGACGCAAAACTCTATGATCCGGCAGGAGAAAATATCATGCTTCTTGGCTTGGACGTGCTGCCGCAGTACCGCCGTCAGGGGCTGGCATCTGAATTGATGTTCCAGTATCAGCAGCGGGAGGCGAAAAAAGGAAGAAAGACTTTGATCCTGACCTGTTTGGAAGAAAAGGTGAAAATGTACGAAAAAATGGGGTTCCAGAATTGCGGGATATCGGAATCAAGCTGGGGCGGCGAACAGTGGTATGAGATGCGGTGCGAGTTAAAGGACTAGAGGAAGGGAAAAAGAGATGGCAAAGGACAGTAAAAAGCTGGGACATTATGATGAGTGTGGTTTTGAATTTTCCAAGGAGATGCTGGGAGATATGCCGACTGCGGCCATCAATTTTGAGCGGCTTCAGAAGCATCCGCAGTACGGCTATATTATTTTTGAATATCTGCTGTGTGAAGAGAAGCAAAAAGTAACGCCCCATACCAGCCATCCCAATCGGTATTGGGATAAGAATAAGAGAAAGTTCCTGGCATTGTGGCGGGCCAGAAATGATTTCGGGGCAACGCTTTATCTGATAAATTACGCCAAAAAGGACACCGCGGCAGGAAACGAAGTTCTGGTGATCGAAGTCCAGGATATGGATGAAAATGGAATTACCAGGGAGCAGACGTGGAAGATGACAAGGGCAGAATTCGCCCAGTGGTTCCAGAGGCTGAATGCGGAATGTCTGGAAGGGGAAGAACGTCTGTATGAAGAAATCTACTGGCAGAAGACGATTGCTGAACTGGGGCAGATCTGCTTTCCAAAGGGAAAATATGAAGGCAGAACGATCGGAGAAATTTATGAGAGGGACAAGTCTTACCTGGAATTTCATAAGACCCAGGGCTATCCATATTCAAAGGCGGTAGAAGTGTATTTGATGAAACAGGAGATAGAATGGAGGAATAAAAATGGAGCAGGAGTTTACAATCCGCTATGCTGAGCGAAAAGACACAGGGCTGATTCTGAAATTTATCAAAGAACTGGCGAAATACGAGAAAATGGAACAGGAAGTAGTGGCTACAGAGGAATTGTTAGAAGAGTGGATTTTCGATAAGCAGAAGGCGGAAGTGATCTTTGGCATGGAGGATGGCCAGGAGATAGGGTTTGCTCTATTCTTCCACAACTTTTCTACATTCCTTGGAAGAGCGGGACTCTATCTGGAAGATTTATACGTTCTGCCTCAATTCCGGGGCAAGGGTTATGGCAAGGCGATTTTGAAAAAGCTTGCGGCCATCGCTGTGGAGAGAGGCTGCGGGCGTCTGGAGTGGTGGTGTCTGGACTGGAATAAATCCAGCATTGATTTCTACCGCTCTCTTGGGGCAGAGCCTATGGATGAATGGACCACATACCGGATCACAGGACAGACATTGAAGGATCTGGCAGAGCAGAGATAGGTGAGAGATAGGTGTCGGTATAGAAGTGCGGGCCGATATATGGATGGGAGGCGGAAAGATTGACGGGGATGGGATTTTGGATTTTTATGCTGATCATGGATCTTTTGATTCCGGCCACGATGATCGGTTTCGGCCAATGCTTTTTGAAAAGCATACCAGGTGATATTAATATGGTATTTGGCTATCGAACCAAAATGTCCATGAAAAATCAGGATACCTGGGAATTTGCGCATAAATACTGCGGAAGGATCTGGCGGATCTCAGGGCTGATCTTACTGCCGTTCTCGGTTATCCCAATGCTGTTTGTGCTAGGGGAAAATGACGACGTGGTAGGAACGGTAGGAGGGATCATCTGTGGAGTGCAGATGGTACCTTTGGTGGGATCGATCATTCCAACGGAGATGGCGCTGAGGCGGACATTTGATAAGAATGGGAGGAGAAGGTAGAGGGATAGAGAAAGGCTCTGTTATGAATTCCCTGTGTGATTTTGATTGGATTGCACAGGGAATTTCGTTATTTTAGATTTGGTAAATCGTAATTGACTAAAATGCGACGCGGTGATATATTATAGTTAATATGAAACTATCTATTGGAGGCTGAAAGATGTTTATTGGCAGAGAGCGAGAAATGTCCGCGTTGAATAAATTATATATGTCAGATAAATTCGAGTTTGCTGTGATTTATGGCCGTCGTCGTGTAGGGAAAACAGCGCTTATCAATCAGTTTATCAGTGATAAAACAGCAATCTATTTTATGGGGATTGAAAGCAACGCAAAGCAGAATTTGGAAAACTTCAGTAAAAATATTGTGGAGTGTGGCTTGGGAATTCAAGCAGATACGGTATTTTTGTCATTTCAGGCGGCGCTGGAATATGTGTTTCAATTAGCTGAAAAAAAACGTCTGATTCTTGTAATCGACGAGTATCCTTATGTTGCCAGAACGTCCAAGAGCCTTGCGTCTACGCTGCAGCTTTTGATAGATAAATATAAAGATACATCTAAATTGATGCTGATACTTTGCGGATCTTCTATGTCTTATATGGAAGACCATGTATTGGCATATAAGGCCCCGTTATATGGCAGACGGACCGCGCAGATGAAAATATTACCTTTCGATTTTGCAGATACCTGCCGCTATTTTAAAAATTTCTCTGATGAAGAGAAAGCGCTGATTTATGGAATTGCAGGCGGTACACCGCAGTACTTATTACAAATGAACGATAAGCTCAGTATTTCGGATAACATAAAAAATACGTTTCTAAACCCTACCTCGTCATTATTTGAAGAACCAGAGAATCTGTTGAAGCAGGAAGTGCGTGAACCGGCACTATACAATGCGATTATTACGGCGATTGCAAACGGTGCTTCCCGTATGGCGGAAATATCAACAAAAGTCGGAGAAGATACCAGTGTCTGTGCCACTTATCTGAAAAATCTGATTGCACTTGGACTTGTCCAAAAAGAGACGCCTTATGGGGAAAAGGCTTCCAGAAAGTCTATTTATGCGATTGATGATAATATGTTTCGGTTTTGGTATCGTTTTGTACCGGCAAATAGTTCGGTTATTGCAAGGGGAGCGGCTGACCTGGTATATAATCGAATTGAACCATGTCTGTCTGATTATATGGGAAAAGTATTTGAGGAGATCTGCAGACAGTATCTTTGGAAATTGTTATTAAAGGGTAAATCTTCGGTTGAATTTACAGGGCTTGGCCGTTGGTGGGGAACTGATCCGACGGAAAAGAAACAAGCAGAGATTGATATTATGGGAGAACAGGACAAGAACACGGCTTTGTTTGGCGAGTGCAAATGGACAAATGAGAAAGTAGATGTAGGAGCTTTGGAAACATTGGTGAAAAGGAGTCAGCTGTTTCATTACGAAAATACACAGTTGTACCTATTTGCAAAGAGCGGATTCACGAAAGGTTGTATTGAGGCGGCAAGCAGGAGCGGGAACGTTGCATTGGTGACATATGAAGACATTTTACGATTCATGATTTCGGAGTAACAATCCTCGAAGTTTAGGGATCGTCTTTAAAGAGGCATAGGATATAATCCCATTACTAATTTAGAGTATTAATTGTAAAGGAGAAGGTTTATTATGGAAAATATTCAAATTTCCAGACTTACTTCTGGTTTGACAACAGCGTTTATTGATGGCCGGAATCCATCAAATTTAGCTTACAGACCGCAGTTTATTTCTAACAATTACAGAGAAGGGCGTAAAGTGCTCTCATCTTTGGAGAATGAGCTGTTAGCGTGCAAAGAATTCTCTATCAGTGTCGCATTTATTACTATGGGAGGAGTGACGCCTCTTCTTCAGACCTTAAAGGAATTAGAAAGAAGGCATATCCCAGGGAAAATTCTTACAACAGATTATCAGAATTTTACACAGCCAATGGCCTTAAGAAAACTGGCAGAGTTAAGTAATATTACCTTGAAAATGTTTCGGACAGGACCGGCCCAGGAAGATTTTCATACGAAAGGTTATATATTCAAAAATGAAGAAGTTTATCGCATTATTGTGGGGAGCTCTAATCTTACATTAAATGCATTGACAAGGAATCGAGAGTGGAACACAAAAGTCGTTTCTACAGATCAAGGAGAATATGCAGAAGAACTCATGGCAGAATTCTCTGGATTATGGGATTCTAAATATGCGGAAGATTATCAGGATTTTATCGAAGAATATTCGCTAAATTATAGTGTGATTCAAAAACAACATAAAATTGCAAAAAGTGCACAGATTCCTTCAATCGAGCAATATCGCTTGGAACCTAATTCTATGCAGTTAGGGTTTATTTCTAATTTACGTAAGATTCAAGAGGCAGGAGAATCAAAGGCACTTTTAATCTCGGCCACTGGAACAGGAAAGACTTATGCTTCTGCATTTGCCTTGCGGGAAAATAGAGTGAAAAAAGTGTTGTTTTTGGTGCATAGAGAACAGATTGCAAAGCAAGCGATAAAAAGTTATAAAAAGGTATTTGGAGATACTAGAACGTTTGGATTACTTTCGGGAAACTCGAAAGATTTTCAGGTGGATTACTTATTTTCGACAATGCAGATGATGGCGAAGTCAGAAATCCTTCACTCTTTTCGTCCAGATGAGTTTCATACGATTATTATAGATGAAGCGCATCGCACAGGCGCTTCAAGTTATCAGAATATTATGAAGTATTTTACGCCGCGGTTTTGGTTGGGAATGACGGCCTCTCCAGAGCGTACAGATGATTTTGATGTATATGCCGCTTTCGACCATAATATTGCTTACGAGATTCGACTTCAACAGGCGTTGGAGGAAGATTTATTGTGTCCATTTCACTATTTTGGAATTACGGATTTAGAGTTTGATGGAGAGCCTGTTGATGAAGAAACAGGATTGAAAGACTTTAATCGGCTGACCTCAGATGAACGGGTAAATTATGTAATCAGTCAGATTAAATATTATGGATATTGCGGAAAAAGCCCCAAGGGTTTAGTTTTCTGTAGCTCCAAAAAAGAAGCAGTTGCGTTAAGTGAGAAATTTAACGAAAGAGGTTATAAAACTCTATCACTTACAGGAGAGGACGGTCAAAACCAACGGGAACAGGCAATAGAACGACTTGTCTTGGATGAAGGGGAGCGGAAATTAGATTATATTTTTACAGTGGATATCTTTAATGAAGGGGTAGATATTCCGGAAATCAATCAGGTGATTATGCTAAGACCGACAGAATCACCAATTGTATTCGTGCAGCAGTTGGGGAGAGGATTGCGTAAAGCAGATACAAAAGAATATGTAGTGATTCTTGATTTTATCGGGAACTACAAAAATAATTTTATGATTCCCATTGCGCTGTCAGGAGACCGAAGTTATAACAAGGATAACATTAGGCGTTATGTGTTGGAAGGAGAACGAATTATACCAGGTTCTTCCACCATCCATTTTGATGAGATTTCAAGAAAACGTATTTTTTCTGCGATCGATACAGCAAACTTTAGCGACATTAAATTAATTAAAGAGAATTATAAGAATTTAAAAAATAAGTTGGGACGAATACCTGCCTTGAAAGATTTTGATAAATATGGAGAGATGGACGTCCTGCGGATTTTTGATAACGGAAGTCTTGGTTCGTATTACAAATTTCTTGTAAAGTATGAGAAAGAATATACTATCAGACTTTCAAAAGAAGAAGAACAGGTCATTGAGTTTATATCGAAAAAGCTGGCAAGTGGAAAACGAATCCATGAACTTGCATTACTGGAACGAATTCTTCGTTATAGATCGAGCTTTTTTGGGTTATGGAAAAAGGATCTATTAGAAAATTATGGAATTGGCTTACAGGAGAAATCTATCAAAAATGTGGTAAATGTAATGACCAACGAATTTCCTTCTGGTTCCGGGAAGAAAACCTATGCAAATTGTATATTCTTAAAAAAAGGAACAGATGGGGATTATGAAATTGCTGATGGATTTGGGAAAATGCTTCAAAATCCACAGTTTACAGCAATTTTAAAAGAGCTAATCGAATTTGGCATTTCAAGGTATAAGGTAAACTATAGTTATCGGTATCAAGATACTAATTTCGTATTGTATCAAAAATATACATATGAGGATATTTGCCGCCTTTTAAATTGGGAACATAACGAAGTGCCATTAAACATTGGCGGATACAAATATGATAGGAAGACAAAAACATTTCCGGTATTTATTAATTATGACAAGGCAGAGAACATCCAGGATACAATTAAATACGAGGATCATTTTGAAAGTCCTAGTCGCCTGATTGCCATATCAAAACAAAGTCGGACCATTGCTTCTGAAGATGTACAGAATTTTCTTCATGCTAAGGAACGTGGAATTGATGTGGAATTGTTTGTCCGTAAAAACAAGGATGATAAGATATCGAAAGAATTCTATTATCTTGGGAAAATGTATGCTACAGGAGAGGCAAAAGAGTTTGTAATGGCAAATACAGATAAAACAGCGGTAGAAATTGTCTGGGAATTAGAGACGTCCGTTCGAGAGGATATTTATGAATACATTGTAAATAACTAATGGAGGAAGTAAATTTATGAAAACTATAAAAGTTGTCGCTGCGATTATCGTACATAAGAATCAAGTTTTCGCCACGCAACGTGGTTATGGAGAATTCAAAGACGGATGGGAGTTCCCCGGAGGAAAAGTAGAGCCAGGTGAAAGTTCCAAAGAAGCATTAAGGCGAGAAATTCTGGAAGAACTAGATACGGAAATTGAAGTGGGAAATCTTCTGGATACTGTAGAATACGACTATCCAGACTTTCATCTCTCCATGGATTGTTTTTTCTGTACCGTCAAATCCGGCGATCTGATCTTGAAAGAACATGAAGCCGCAAGATGGCTTACAGCAGAAACCTTAGATGATGTGGATTGGCTTCCGGCAGATCAGGGATTGATTGAAAAAATCAGAAGACATCTGTAGCATTTATCAGAAAATGGGGATGTCTCTGACAACCATCATTGATCAAATTCAGCCCACACAGAAAGGACACCAACATGCAGTCTTATATTATGATCATCGAAGACGAGCCAGACATCAGCGGCCTGCTGGTGAAGATATTACAGGAGGCGGGCTACAGGACCTGTCAGGCATTTTCCGGCACAGAAGCAGAACTTTTGCTGGAGAAAAGCGTGCCGGACCTCATCCTGCTGGATCTTATGCTGCCCGGCATGTCCGGGGAAGAACTACTGGACAAAATAAGGGAGCAGTTTCAGTATGACGTTCCCGTCCTGGTGCTGTCAGCGAAGAACAGTCTGTCAGACAAAGTGACGCTGCTAAAGATCGGGGCTGACGATTATATCACAAAGCCTTTCGAGCCGGAGGAGGTTCTTGCCAGAGTGCAGGCGGCCCTGCGGAGGGCTGGAAAGAATCCCCAGATTCCGAGAAGTCTGTCCCATAAGAATCTGATCCTGTTTCCAGAGGCCCGCCGGGCTGTGGCAGGCGGAGAAGAACTGTCACTGACGGCTCATGAATATGATATCCTGTTCCTGCTGATGCAGAATCCAGATAAGGTATATTCCCGGGAAAATCTCTATGAACTGGTATGGCACGGCGGATATTACGGGGAAAATAATACGGTCAACGTCCATGTCAGTAATCTGCGCAGGAAACTGAAAGCGGTAGATCCGGAGAATGAATATATCCAGACCGTATATGGGATTGGATTTAAGCTCCAGTGAAAGCTTAAAAATATTCTTGGAACTTTATGGGTTCTTTAAAAGTTCTTTATGACTTCTTAAAAGGAGAAAGGATAAAATACGTTTGTCAATAGGAAAGATACTTGCTTATTGACAGACGTATTTTTCGCATCTGCCTTTGATTGTGCGGACGCGGGATTGGAGGAAGACAAGATGGCATCTGTCATTGAGACAAAACAACTGACTAAGCGATACGGAACCTTTACGGCATTGGAGCATGTGGATCTGCATGTGAGAAAAGGATGTATCTATGGGCTGGTAGGGGACAATGGGGCAGGGAAGAGCACACTGTTGAAATTACTGGCGGGACAGAGTTTTCCCACTGAAGGAGAGATTCGACTGCTGGGAGAGTTTGAACCGAAGGCTCTGGACGAATGTCGCGAGAACATGGGATTTATGATTGAACAGCCGGGCTTCTTTCCCAATATGACGGTGGAGCAGACGCTGACCTATTACGCCATCCAAAAAGGAATCCCGGAGCGCGCCAGAGTGGGCGAGGCGCTGGAGTTGACCGGATTATCTGGGAAGCGGCGGAATAAATGCGCCCATCTCTCTATGGGACAGAAGCAGCGTCTTGGCCTGGCGATCGCTATGCTTGGGGCGCCCCAGGTATTGGTGTTGGATGAACCAATCAATGGCCTTGATCCAAGCGGCATCATAGAATTTCGCAATATCCTTCACCAGCTGAACAGGGAGAAAAATATTACGATCCTGATTTCCAGCCATATTTTATCTGAGCTGGAACAGACGGCGGATGTCTATGGATTCTTAAACAGAGGCGTCCTGCTGGAAGAGATCAGCGCTCAGAGTCTGCGTGAAAAATGTGTGGATCGGGTGGAGATTACCCTTTCGGATATAGAAAAGTACGCGGCGGTATTTGAACGCGCCTTTCCGGATAAACGGTATCAGATTCTTCCGGATCACAGCATCTGTATTGAGGATCCGGGAGAAGATATGGAGCTCTATAGTCGTCTGGCGCTGGAGCATCAGATTTACATCACACAGATGAAGACCATTCAGTCTTCTCTGGAAGAATATTATATGGAATTAAAGAAACGGGGTGTGTAACATGCTGAATTATATGAAAAGTGAGATTTACCGTGTAACCCATACAAAAGAGATGTATCTGACCACCGGGATCCTGGCGTCCCTGGCAGTTCTTCTGCAAGTGCTCCTGTACTTTTTTGGAGGTCCATACAGGAATACGTCTTTTTCTTATTCGAATCTGGTGTCCAGCCCGATGCTTTTTGGATTCATGGGAGGTATGGTGGTGATTTTCCTCTATGAAGGCGGAAGAAGAAATGGCAATCTGAAGAATACTGTGGCGGCAGGAGTTCCAAGAACAAAGGTTTTTGCGGGACAATGTGTGGTGGCTCTTCTGGCGGCCACGGTTGTGATGGTTGTTGTGGTGGCTGTCTGGATCCTCGGCGCGGAAATGCTGCTTCCCAAAGAAGGACCGGTCCAGCTTAGCGACCTGCTCATGGAGATCCCAATGGTCTATCTGATCGCGACAGCAGGCCTGGTCTCCGGCGTTTTGTTTCTGGAGTTTTTTGACAAAAGCGGAACGAGTATCCTGGTCTGGCTTTCTGTCTGGATCTTCGTACCTAAACTGCTGATGTATCTGGGGTTTCGCTTTGATATGGTCTTTGATCTTGCATTGTGGATGCCGGCCAACTTTTTTGACATTACAAATGGAGCGAACGTCAACACACGGGAATGTCTCACGGCCTGGGACACAGCAGAAGGAGCGGCCCGCTGTCTGATCTCCGGCCTGGCGGGAACGGCTGTTTTTGGAATTTTAGGAATGAAGCTTCTAAAGAAAAGAGACCTATAAAGGAATTTGCAAAAAATGACAGGGAGGAACGTTCATGCTGTATCTTGTATTACTTTGCATATCCATCGTGACTGGAGGCTATTTTGCCTTTCGATATCTGACTTTGGTATCTGCGCTCAAAGCTATAGGGAGAGATTTGGACTGGGTACAGCAGGACCTGACTCAGAATCAGATGTTCCATCTTCCGGTGCCAGATCCCTGTTTGCGAAAATTACTGTGTTCGTTGAACCGGCTGCTGGAAGGGATACAGCAGGAGCGCCAGCGTTACGAGAGAAGGGAACGAGATTTCCAGAAGCAGATTGAAAATATCAGCCATGACCTGCGCACGCCATTGACGGTGATCCTGGGATACCTTAAGCTGTATCAGCAGTCAAACGCGCCCTGTGAGGGCAGAGACACGGAAGCGGCGGAGACGATAGAGATTGTGAAGCGGAAGGCGGAAGCTATGAGGAAACTGGCAGATCAATTCTACGATTTCTCCAGGATTTACGCCAAAGATTACTTAGTGGAGACAGAGAAACTGGATGTGGCAAGATTTCTGCGGGAATTTTTCGCGGAAAATTACCAGCCGATAGAAGAAGCGGATCTGAGGATTCAGATCGAGCTGCCGGAACATCCAGTCTGGGCGATCGGAGAGGCGGGGACACTGGAGCGGATCTGCCTAAACTTGTTCCAGAATGTACAGCGCTATGGAGATACGCTGTTTCGGATAGCGATGGAAGAAAAAAAGGGCCGTGTGGCAATCCTGTTTGTCAATGATACCTACAGCTTAAGGGAAGAGGATCTGCCGCGGCTGTTTGACCGGTTCTATATGCGGGACACATCCCGCGGCCGGGGCGGAACAGGACTTGGACTGACCATTGCCAAAGCCCTGGCGGAAGAGCTGGGCGGAAAACTGACAGCGAAAATGCTTCCAGAAGCGGAAGCGGTCCAGGGAGAAGAGAGCCGAAGGGTCTGCTTTTGTCTGGAACTCCTGCGGTAGCCGCAAAGCCGCAAAACCCCTGGAAAAACCGGGGGGGGGGTATGCTATAATGCCCTTAGATATAAAGCAGGAGGAAAAGGAGGAGCAACCATGGACAGAATATCTTTGATACAAGAATACTATCTACTAGCGGTGGACGAGAGAGGGAACCTTCCGCCGCTGCGAAGGAATGAATCCAATGCGGGATTGATGGCGGCGGGAGTAATGGACCTACTGCTAGGAGAAGTGATCACACTGGAAAAGAAAAAGATCAGCATACGTAAAGAACTTCCAGAGGAGCTGGAATACTTGAGACCTTTATACACATATTTGGAAGAAAAACCACGCGCCACCAACCGGTTGATGAGCGATTATTTGATCTCGACAGGCACAAGGATGCGAGAATTGATAGATAAGATGGGGAAGGCGTTGACGGCACAAGGGGTAGCGTCAGAAGAAAAGGCTGGATTCTTTGGAAAAAAGACCACCTATACCCCGGATAAAAAGTATAAAGATGATTTGATCGGTGCCATCAAGGAAGCGGTAACACAGACACGGGAAATGTCCGCTCATGATACGGCCTTGGTCTTCCTTTTACAGGAGACGAAGAATTTGTATCAGTATTTTTCCAAATACGAAGGCGAAGAGGTAAAGGCGACACTAAAAGCGATGAAAAAGGAGATCCAGAAGGATCCCCAGAAGAAGCAGATGGCTTCCATGCTCAATTATATAAACGACATTTCCGCTGTGGCAATGGCCTGCCTGGTCACGGTCTCCAATTAATCCTGCGCCCCTGTTTCTGTCAAAGCCCTGCGCCTGCGTACATCTCTTTGGAGCAGCTTATATAACGTGGCTGTGACAGGGACAGCCAGCAGCATGCCCGCAACACCGCTTAAGCCGCCGCCAATGGTGACGGCAGTCAATACCCAGATACCGGGCAGTCCTACAGAAGAGCCTACCACTCTTGGATAGATCAGATTGCCTTCGATCTGCTGTAAAACTACGATGAATACAAGGAATCCAAGCGCCTGGATAGGATTTACAGTAAAGATCATGAAGGCTCCGATAAACGCGCCCAGGTAAGCGCCTACAACAGGAAGCAGGGCAGTGGCCCCGATCAGGGTGCCGATCATGCTTGCGTAGGGAAAGCGGAAGATTGACATGCCGATGGTGCAAAGGGCGCCAAGGATCACGGCCTCCGTACACTGGCCGATGATAAAGCGGGTAAAGGTATCATGGGCCGTAGAGATCACCAGCGCCAGCCGGTCGTACCATTTCTTTTTCAAATAGGTTTCCGCTACCGTCTGAAATTGACGGAAGAGCCGTTCTCGTCCAGACAATATGTAGATAGAGAAGATCAGCGCCACAACCAAAGTTACGATCATAGATCCAATAGTGCCCAGGATATATACGGTAGATGAGAAAATATTGCTCAGCCCGCTGGTCAAGTGTGAGGCGGCGCGCTGAAGCAGCTGGGGCCAGTCTACATTTAAGGATTCCAGGAATTTCTCAAGCTGCGGCCAATCTTTGCTGCGGGAAGAGATCCAGGTGATCAGCTGAGAGATAGCCGATGGGATTTCTTTGACCAATACGCCGATGGCGTCCGCAAGCTGCGGGATCACAATCTGGATGATCAGGGTAATGGCCGCGAGGATCAGCCCGATAGAGCAAAGGATGCTGATTGGGCGCCGCACCCGGTAAAGAGGGGCGCTGGGAGCGGCAAAAAAAGGAAGCCGCTCGATCCTGGTGACCAGGATATTCAGGACATAAGCGAAGACACATCCGATCAGCAGCGGACGGACAATACCGGTAAGATTTGTGAATGTTCCAAAGATCGAATCACTGTATTTCAGAAAAAGCACCAGTAAGGCTATGACGATCACGATCATTGCAATTCGTTTTTTATTCATAAGGATTCCTCCCATTTGACGGTTTTGATGTTTCCATCATACCACAGTTTGGGAGGAATCCATATAGTTTTTTATACAGAATAGATTCCGTTTACGGTGATCCGCTTGAAAAAGCGGGATAAACTAAGGGTGACCGTGTCTTCCGCGCTTAAGGGGATCCGGCGGATAAAGACAGAACCGAAACTGTGAGGGAAACTGTGAAAATTTGCTTCCTTCAGGGAAGCGGCTTCATCCGGATCAACAAACCTTGCTGATATATCAAGAACGGGGCCGCCTCAGGTATTGCACATCTGCGGAGTGATCAGGATATCTTTCTGCCGGTGTTCCTTCATGTATTGGGATAAACGTTCGTCTAATTGAAATAACATAAGCGAGACCTCCTTTTTGTTATCTATAAAATGTTTTGCTGATGGTTTAGAGTATACGGGATTCCGGCATAGGGTTCTGTAACAAAGTTACAAAAGGAGATTAACCAGCGGTTAATTTTTTTGAACCATATTTAAGATCTGCTCAGTTGTGGTTTCCCATCCGGTCCGTTATGATAAGAATAAGCAGAGGCCGATGCAAAGAAAGCAAAAGGAGGCTGAACAAATGGAGATTGGAGAAGTCATACGGAAATACCGGAAAGAGAAGAATCTGACGCAGGAGGAAATGGCCGTCCGTCTGGGCGTGACGGCCCCGGCGGTCAATAAGTGGGAGAATGGGAATTCTCTCCCGGACATTGCGCTGCTGGCGCCTATTGCCCGGCTTCTCGGCATTACGCTGGACACTTTGCTGTCTTTTCAGAAGGAACTGACGGCGGAAGAGGTCTGTCATATTATCCAGGAATTAGACCGGATCTTCCAGGAGCGAAGCTATGAAGAAGGGGTGGAGCAGGCGAAAGCGTGGCTGAAAGAGTATCCGGGCAGCGGTCGGCTGCACTGGCAGATCGGAGTGCTGCTGGATGGCAGGCGGATTTTAGAGAAGTGCCCGGAGACAAAGGAGCAGGATGCCCTGATCACACAATGTTATCAGGAGGCTTTCCGAAGCGGCGATGAGGAAGCGAGACGCGGGGCGGCGGACGCCATGTTTTCTCTTTGTATGAGACGGGAAGAATACGAGGAAGCGCAAAGATATCTGGACTATTTTTCTAAGGAGAACCCGGAGCGGAAACGGAAGCAGGCGGAGGTATACCGGAGAACGGACAGGATGGAAGAGGCGGCGAAAACCTACGAAGAGCTGTTATTCTCTTACGCTCAGATGACAGAGGCGGCCCGGTGTTTTGAGATGGGCCGGTATTATGAGATTTCTTCCGGACTGGATCTGGCGGTGATGGAGCAGGACGAAGAGACCGCCGTCGCGATTATGGAAGAAATGCTGTCCTGTGTGGAAGAGATCGGCAGTTTCCGGGAATCATTTCTCTATAGACACATGGATTTCAAAGAAAGGAGACCGGAATTTACAGCCCGGCTGAAAGAAGATCTGAAGCAGTCTTTCCGGGATGATGCGGCCTGCGGATTCCTGAAAGAGAACAAGAGATGGAGGGAATTGGTGAAATAGTCTGGAAGATTTTCAGATAAAAAGCTATAATAAGGCAATCAGGAACTGCGTTCCAGGATGGAAATTCTTGATAATAAAGACGAAACCGGGGGAGAGACGATGAAGAAAGAAACGGCGCACAGTTGTACTAGCTGCACGTATTATGTTTATGACGATGATTATGAGGAATATGTCTGTGATATTAACATGGACGAGGATGAGTATATCCGGCTGATCTCAGACTCTCATTATCAATGCCCCTATTACCGGAATGGAGATGATTACCGGATCGTAAGGAAACAGATATAGGAGGACTGCGCCATTGCGGAGCATGTGGCAGCTGTATTTGAAGAACTGACAAAATAGGATATTTTATCGGAAAAGGATGGCGCGGACCATCCTTTTTTTATGCATGAAAATTTTGTTTAGAAAATGTTTAAAAAATCTAACTGGTTCTGTTAGATTTCTGCTCTAAAGTAGTACCCAGATCAAAACAGAAAGAAGGGCGGTTATGGACAAAGCAGTGATCATTCCGGCGCTGAACCCGGACGGGAAGTTAAAAGAGATCGTAGAAAGGAACTTGGAGCTGGAGAATCTGGTGATCCTGGTGGACGATGGGAGCGACGAGGCTTACAGCCAGCTTTTCTGGGAACTGAGCGAAACTTGTATCGTACTGCATCACGAAGAAAACAGAGGAAAGGGGGCGGCCATTAAGACCGCCCTGAGATATATCAAGGAGGAACTTCGCCAATGCAGCGTGATCGGCATTATGGACGCGGACGGGCAGCATCTGCCGGATGATATGGAGAAACTGCTTCTAAAGGCAGCAGCCACCCCAAAGCCCTGGTCTTAGGCTGCAGGACCATTGACCGGAAAGTGCCCTGGAAGTCGCGGGCAGGGAATCGGATCACAAGGGGAGTTTTCCACTTGTTGACAGGAGTGGCGCTTTCAGATACCCAGACAGGGCTGCGGGCGTTTTCTTTCCAGATGCTGGAATTTATGCTGGAAGCGGAAGGAAACAGATACGAGTACGAGATGGGAGTGCTGACCGCCTGCGCGAGGCGTGGGATAGAGATTATAGAGGTTCCCATCCAGACCATCTACCACGATAAGGAAAATAGCTGTTCTCATTTCCGGAGGATCAGAGATTCGATCAGGATCTACCGGCAGCTCTTCCGATTTTCTGCCGGTTCTCTTTCCAGTTTTGGGATTGATTATCTGCTGTTTGCGCTGTTTACGATTTTTCTGCCGGAAGCGCCCTGGAAGATTCCGGCCGCTAACATTGCGGCCAGAGTTCTCAGCGCGGTCTATAACTACGGGATGAACTGCAGATTTGTTTTTCATGAACGCAAAAGCTTAAGGACGGCGTCAGATTATCTGCTCTTAGCCGCGGCGGTCTTGGCCTTAAACAGTCTGGTGCTGGAAAGCTTTCTGGTATTCTTCCGGATTCCGGTATATCCCGCTAAGATCTTAACGGAACTAGTCTTGTTCTTGTTTAGCTGGCTGGTGCAGAAAAGATGGATTTTCCGGAGAAAGCAAGGGGAGTCTGTAAATTTCAAAAAGGGAGGGGAGTGCATATGAGAGGCACGGAATCAGTTGAGAAAGCGGTATTTGCGTTTCCCAGAAGAATAGGAGGAATGGAATGAAAATCTACATCTATAAGGGAGGCCTTTCAGTGGTCAGAAAAAGCGGTGTGGGGAGCGCGATCCTGCACCAGGAAAAAATGCTGGTTGAGACAGGCGCCCCATTGACAAATTATTGGAAAGAGGCTACGGTAGTACATATCAATACGGTCTTCCCAGATGCGGTCCTGGCGGCCCGCGCTGCAAGAAAGCAGGGGAAACAGGTGGTTTATTACGGTCATTCCACTATGGAGGATTTTAAACATTCCTTCATTGGATCGGACGTTTTGGCGCCTTTATTTAAGAAATGGATCTGTCACTGCTATGAGATGGGGGATGTGATCGTAACGCCTACGGAGTATTCTAGAAGACTGCTTTTAGAATACGGGATCAAAAAGCCAATCTACGCGGTTACCAACGGGGTGGACATCCAGTTTTTTCAGCCGGATAAGGAGGCGCGGGGGAGCGCTTCCGCAGACGATATCATATACCGGCAGACAAAAAAGTTGTCATCTCGGCGGGGCATTTGATTGAGAGAAAAGGGATCTTTGATTTCCTGGAACTGGCCCGTCGGATGCCGGAAACACAGTTTGTCTGGTTTGGCGGAGACTTTCGCCTGGCGCTTCCCCGGAAGGTAAAAAAGGCGGTCAAGGGCCGGCCAGGAAACGTGATTTTTGCGGGCTATGTAGAGGCTTATGAATTGAAGGAGGCATACTGCGGAGCAGATGCCTTCGCCTTTCTAAGCTATGAGGAAACGGAAGGAATCGTGGTATTGGAAGCCCTTGCCAGCGGCGTACCGGTATTAGTGAGAGACATTCCGGTCTATGATGGCTGGCTGGAAGACGGCGTTCAGGTATATAAAGCCAATTCCGCGGAGGGGTTTCGGAGGCGGCTGGATCAGGTTTTTGCAGAAGACACGTCCGAGCTTAGGGAAAGGGGAAGACGTTTGGCCTGGGAACACAGCATCTATCAGGCGGGAATGTTCCTGGATGGGGTCTATCAGCTTGAGAAGCTGGGAAGAAAGGAGAAAAAGGCATGTCTCTGAAAAAGCGGATGTTCCGTTCCAATATGCTGATTTTATGTTCGGCTTTGGTTTCCTTGATGTTGATTCTGCTTCTGGTGTTGATTTTATTCGAGGATTCTGTGGAAAGCCAGCTGCACTCCATCAGCCAGACAAGGCTGGAAAGTCATGTGGGAGAAGTGGCGCGGATTGTGGATCAAGAGGAGATGGATCGTGCCCAAGATCTTCAAAAAGAAGTGGGAAAATGGGGATATCAGTCGGCGGTGATCCAAGAAGGGAAAGTACGTTCCGGGGACGACAGCGACCGGATGGCGGACCTGGCGGAATTCTTCCATCAAGAGCAGATCAGCGGAAATGAGACGAACATCTTCTCATTTGAAAAGATGACGATTGTTGGAAAGGAACTGTCTGGGGGAAGAGGATATCTGGTGGCAGTTCATTTCCCGGAAGAGAATTGGCTTACATCTTCTTTGAACAGTTCCTTTTATCTCTTTTTAGGAGGCGTTTTCCTGGCAGGGATCAGCGCTATCGTGATCCTTTTGATCCTGGCTTCCTTTTTTACCCGGAAGATGAACAGGAGAGTCATGGAACCGGTGGAATTGTTAGTGTCCGGGGCGGAGCGGATCAAAAACGGGAATCTCCAGGAAGAGATCGTCTATGAGGGCGAAGAAGAGTTTGAGCACGTCTGCCAGACCTTTAATGCCATGCAGCATACGATTCTGGAAGATCAGAAACAGCGGGAGAAATATGAGAGGGCAAGGACGGATATGGTAACCGGGATCTCGCATGATCTGCGTACTCCTTTGACTTCTATCCGAGGTTATATCAAGGGGGTCCTGGATCATGTGGCGGATACGCCCAAAAAGCAGGAACTGTATCTGAGGACCGCTTATGAATCTACAGAGGAAATGAATGTGCTGCTGCAGAAGCTCTTTGATTTCTCCCGGATGGAAAGCGGCCAGATGCCATTTCATATGGTCAGGGTGGATCTGGCGGAATTTACCGCCGCTTATACGGCCAAAAAGGAGGAAGCGCTGGAACCGGGAAAAGGCAGAATGACTTTCCGGAAGGATCAGGAGACGCTGCCGGAGATTTTGATGGATGTGGAACAGATTCCGCAGATTTTTGATAATCTGCTGGAGAACAGTATGAAATATGCGGGGACCTGTCCGGTAGAGATAGAGATTCATGTTTTTGAAAGTGAGGATTCCGTAGTCCTGGAATGGAAGGATAATGGAAGCGGAGTACCGGAAGAAAAACTGCCGCGGATTTTTGAGAGATTTTATCGGTGTGATGAGTCCAGAAGTGAACAAGGCAGCGGTGTGGGTCTCTATGTGGCTTCTTATATCATGGAGCGGCATCAAGGAAGAATTGAAGCGGAGAACGACCAGGGGCTGAAGATCCGGCTGATCTTTCCAAAGGAGGTGTAGGGATGGCTAAGATCTTGATCGTAGAAGATGATGATAAAATTGCCTGGCTGGAGAAAGACTATCTGGAAAGCAATGGGTATGAGACGGAGATTATAGAGAGAGGGGATCAGGTGATCCCCAAACTGAAAGAGGCTGAATACGACTTGATTCTTCTGGATCTTATGCTCCCCGGGCTTGACGGGTACGATATCTGCCGAAGAATCCGGGATGAGATTGATATTCCGATTCTGATGGTAACGGCAAGAGCAGAAGGCGTGGATGTGATCCGCGGATTGGGCCTTGGAGCCGATGACTATATTACAAAGCCCTTTGATCCTTCTCAGCTTGTGGCAAGGGTCCGCGCTCATTTAAAGCGATACGCGAGACTGACGGCGAAGCGAGGAGAAGAATTGGGGACCGGAAGAGGCAAAGAACGCATCCAGATCCAGGATGTAGTAGTGGAGCCGCTTACCCGGAAGGTGTGGAAAGGAGATAGGGAATTGAGGCTCCCAAACCGGGAATTTGAACTGCTCTCTTTTCTGGCCGAGAATCCTAATATTGTGTTTTCTAAAGAAGCGTTGTTTGAGAAAATCTGGGGTTTTGATTATATTTCCGATGCCGCTACCGTGTCGGTCCATATCAACCGTCTGAGGGAGAAGATTGAAGACGATGCCCGCAATCCTAAGATTCTGGAGACTGTTTGGGGCGTAGGATACCGTCTGAATCTTTAGATGAAAGAAGAAAAGAGAAAGAAGGAATGAGAAAATGTGGCTTTTCTACGCCATAGGATCCGCTTTTTTCGCTGGGGTGACTTCCATCCTGGCAAAATGCGGCATCCAGAAAACGGACTCTACCGTGGCGACGGCAGTGCGGACGGCGGTGATCCTGATCTTTTCCTGGGTGATGGTATTTGCGGCAGGTTCCTGGGGACAGATCCGGGAGATCAAGGGGAACACCCTGCTGTTTCTGATCCTGTCGGGGCTGGCCACAGGAGCTTCCTGGCTGTGCTATTTTAAGGCTTTGCAGACCGGAGAGATCAATAAGGTGGTTCCCATTGATAAATCCAGTACCGTTTTGACCATCCTGCTGGCCTTGCTCTTTCTTGGGGAAGGTATTTCTCTGCCCAAATTGGGGGCAGTGGTTTTGATCGCTGTGGGAATCCTGATGATGATCGAGAAGAAGGATGTGCGGGAACAGAAGGAAAGGGGGAAAAGAGGCTGGTTCCTTTATGCGGCTGGTTCCGCCTTTTTTGCCAGCCTGACGGCTATCCTTGGGAAGATCGGCATCACCGGGGTGGAGTCCAATCTGGGAACAGCCATCCGTACCTGCGTGGTACTGGTCATGGCTTGGATGATGGTAGGAATCCAGGGAAAGGGCAGCCAGATCCGGCAGATCCCGCCAAGAGAGGGGGCTTTCATCTGTGCTTCCGGGCTGGCTACGGGCGCCTCCTGGCTGTGCTACTACCGGGCGCTGCAGGAAGGACCGGCAAGCATCGTGGCTCCCATTGACAAGCTGAGCGTGCTGGTCACAGTGGTATTTTCTTACTTTGTATTCGGCGAGACGCTGGGGAAGAAAGAAGGAGCGGGGCTTTTGCTCCTGACTGCCGGAACTGTGGCGATGGCCTTACTTTGAAAGAATCAGGTTGCTGATATAGGGACGCTTCCCGGAGAGGACATCGTCATAGAATTCCTGTTTCCAGTCAATATAATCGACACATCCCTTTAATTCGTCTATGGAGGCCAGGAGAGCTTCCCGCTTTTTGGCCAGCATTTCTTTTCTCTGGGTGATGGTGGAAGGTCCCTCCAGACAGAGGGCCAGATATTCCTTCATCTCCTGGATGCTCATACCGCATTTCTTTAAGCAGACCAGATCTTTGATCCATTTGATATCCCGTTCGTCAAAGATCCTCCGGTTATTCTTGTCCCGCTTCACATTGGGGACTAATCCTTTGTTGCAGTAATATTTCAAGGCCTGGTAGGTCATATCCGTCTCTTTGCAGGCCTGCATCATGGTATAGGTCATTAAAGGCGCCTCCTTTTCAGATTTCATTATGTTCTGTATTCTTAACCGATAGAAACAATCGGTTGAAACAATCATATTGTACAGCAAAACAATCATAAATACAAGAACTGTGCTTCCCGATATTCCTCTTATTGCGCGGGTTAATTGAAAAATTAATTGCAACATAGGTTGTTGCGGTTAGAATTACAAGGCATATGGGCCATGGAGTTGCAGTTGTAACTTCATGGTTTC
>OGXS01000623.1_pt1 | contig 31191 bp, 26 predicted proteins | sample 1576371 | NCBI WGS metagenome assembly OGXS01 (sample SAMEA3541475, study PRJEB24748) | human gut metagenome | biome: human gut; feature: human-associated habitat; material: faeces | place: China | collected 2012
TGTTATCTCAAAGAATATGAGAAGTCTAGAAGCGGAATATAAGGATGAAAATGATCCTGAAAACAAGAGGTTCAAGTTTTTAAAACAATATTTAACACTTAATTATGCAGAAATATTTTTTGCTGATAAAGTTATTCTATATGAGGGGGATACTGAAAGAATTCTATTGCCTGCAATAATGAAAAAAATTGATCAAGAAGAAACTGATAAAACAAAGTTACCGTTATTGGCACAGAATATATCACTTTTAGAGGCAGGGGCAAATTCACAGCTATTTGATAAATTTTTACAATTTACTGGAATAAAAACTTTGATTATAACTGATATAGACGCAGGAAAAGAGCAGAGGACTATGGACAAAAATGGCCATGAAAAAATAGTAATAAAAGGAACCGAAGTACGTAAAGGAAATACTACATCAAATAATGCGTTAAAATATTATTATAGTTTACCTTTAAAAACATGGAGAAAGACAATATTAAATTTTTTTGTTACAAGAAATAGCGAACAAAAAATACTAATAAGTGAAAATGGAAGTTGGAAACAAAGCAAGCACGGAAAATTAATGGTTGTTTACCAAACAGAAGAACAAAAAGATGAAAATAAATACTATCCAAGAAGTTTTGAAGATGCATTCTTGTTTTATAACAGAGAGTTTATTATTAAAAATATCGATGGTTTTAATAGTTTGAAAAATGTGAAGCAAATAGATGAGAAAGTCGGAGGAACGTCTGAATATAAATACACAGCATATGAATTGGCTGAAAATTGCATAAAAAGTAAACCAGCATTTCCAATGGATATTTTATTATGTAGCGAGCCTGATGAAAATACAGATTTTTCAAATTGGCAGATACCGCCATACATAAGGGAGGGGTTACTGTGGTTGCGAGAAGACTAGATACAGAAATAGAAGAAATATTAATGCATATAAAACAAAAACATAATTTTCTTTTAAGTGGAGGCGCTGGCAGTGGGAAGACATATTCACTTGTTGAAGTGTTAAAACATGTGTCCGTATTATACCCAAATGCTCAAATCGCATGCATTACATATACCAATGCCGCTGCAGTGGAGATTATAAATAGAGCCAATGTTGATAATTTAACCATCTCGACTATTCATGATTTTTTGTGGGAGAATATTTCATTGTTTCCTAATGAATTAAGAAGAACATTGATAGAATTAGTTAATAGTGATGATAGTGGTATTAAGAAGCCAAAGGCAGATGAAGAGTTTACGCTAACTAATGATATTATTATCCAATATAAAGAATATACTAAGTTGAAAAGTGGGGAAATATCACATGATGAAGTACTAGTATTGGCTAATGAGATGTATAAAAAGTATCCTAAGCTATGTAGCATTTTAAAAGATAAATATCAGTTTGTTTTTGTTGATGAGTATCAAGATACATCACCATTGGTTATAAAGATTTTGCTGGAATACTTGCAAAAAAGCAATCATGTTAATGTTATAGGATTCTTTGGCGATTCTATGCAATCAATATTTGAAAATAGTGTGGGGAACATTGATAAATACATTTCTCAAGGAATTGTCCATAAAGTTGAAAAAGAACAGAATAGAAGAAATCCAGGTTCAGTAATAAAATTGGCAAATAAGTTGCGTATTGATGGGCTGGAACAAAAAGAGTCGGATGATGCAGATGCCCCAAATATGGCAGAAGGTAAATTAAAAGAGGGAACTACAAGATTTTTATATTCTAATAAATTTTCTATAAATATGGTAAAGGAATCTCAATGGTGTCGGGAATGGGATTTTAACGATTCCAAGAAAACAAAAGAATTAAGACTTACACATAATTTAATAGCAAGTGAAGCGGGTTTTGATAAACTTATGAATATCTATGACAATGATCCTATTTACAAATTTAGAAAGGACTTTAAGAAATTTGCAGAACAAAAAAATTATATGTTTGATGTGAATAGTTCATTTAATGATGTGGTTAGGGGGCTTGACTGGAAATATTCCAGAGGTGATAATAGTGGCAAACAACATATTGACGTTTTTTTGGAAAAAGAAGAGAATAGGGTTTTATACGATTATATAAAGAAATGGTCATATGAAAAAGTTAATCAAATATATATGGATAAAGATAAACTTATTGATGATAAGGTGGAAGTAGAAGGAGTTACTGTAAGAGATGCTAAAAGAGATTATCTAATTCAACATTTATTTAAAATACAAGATATAATTTATCTTTATAAAAATGGAATGTATAATGAATTATTACAAAAGACACAAATAATAGTCGTTACAAATAGAGATAAGGCAAAGTTTAGAGATAATATCGAAAAGTTAATTTCTATGGAAAATAAGTCGATAGGGAATGTTATTGATTTTGCGGATCAAGTAGACTTGTGCGTGAAGGATGATAAATTTATTAATTTTGTTGAAAAAAACGAATATTTATATTGGAGAGTAAAGAAAATTATATATTCTGAGTTTCAAAATTTATATAGATATTTGGAAGGTTTTACTCCATTTTCGACTCAACATAAAATTAAAGGTTTAGAGTATGATAATGTTTTAGTATTTCTTGAAAATGGTGGTTGGCCAAACTATAATTTTGAATATTTATTTGATAAACACATTTTTGCAACACTTTCAAAGGCAAAACAAACAACATATCCGAGAATATTAGAAAGAACAAAAAAGTTATTTTATGTGTGTTGTACTCGTGCAAGGGAAAATTTGGTTGTTTTTTACCCCAATCCAACAGAAGGGATATTAGAAGGAGCCAAAGAATTATTCGGCAAGGGAAATTGCATTAATCTGGATAGGGATGATGTGGACTAGATGTTGTTTAATGTGAATGTATATTTATTATTTTTGACTCTATTTTGACTCTAATAATTTTGAACAAGAAAATGTAGCTGAAAAATATAAAGAATACAATGATAAAAAGGTATAAAAGTGTACTGGAAAATGTTTAAATCGCATCATCCGCACCAGAGTTTGAATAAAGGGTTAAAATCCCGTAAGCCAGTAATTATAGGGATTGCGGGGTTTTCTTCTGCCCGAAAAGTAAGACTTTCTATAATCTGCTTATTTAGTGTGTTCACCAATAAGGAGATTAAAAATTTTAAATCCCAAAGTTAATTATTTGACCTAAATTATCTATTTGGAAAATTTCGAGATGAATTTATCTGAAACATCACCCCATTTATCCAATCTTGAAACGCATTTTACTAGATTATCTATATAATCCAATTCATTAATATTTAAATCTTCAAAAATTATCCGTCGATATAACAAACTCCTTTTTAACAGTATATAAAACAGATTCATTTCCGTTAAAATATTGACCCTTTCGTTCTCGTTTAATGTGCATTATTCTAACCCTGCTGTTAAAAGTTGTTCATAATTATTTGATAATTCTTTTCTGAAAATATCCACACCATATTTCTTAATCAACGCATCTAAACAATTTTTAAAAGATGCACAATGAGGATCGGGAGTTAATGAGGAGAAAAAATTAGTATGTTTTTTTACGATTTCTAAAAGAGGTTCAACTAGTTCAATCAAAAATGTACACTTTACATCGACAGTTATTCCAATATCACTTAATGAATAGAGATATATTTGATGCACCATATCTAATTCTTCGAGCAATTGCTCCCATTTACAGAATAATTCTGTTGTAAGAATAAAATCGAAGGCAAGTAATTTATCCACTTTATAGTTACAAATGTCAGCGAATGAAAAGTAAGATAGCCTTCTTTTCATAAAATGTTCTTTACATGAATGTAATACGTTATCTTCTGATGTGCCAGATTCAGTTAATTGTAGTTCTGTCAAAGAAATAAAAGTACCATCTAACAGCATTAGTAGCCTTTATATACGTGAAAATACTGTGTGTGATTCAAAAATAGAGACATCTGCATCCGATTTTATTGTGATTTTCCTGATTCCATATTGTTCTACATAAATTGAAATGGCTTATTATCGCCTGTTTCAAAGCTAACTGAATGAGGCCCGTCTCTTTACAAAAGAAATAGTAATAGTATAATGGAATTAGTGAAAAATTGAAGTTGTAGCACTAAAAATACAAAATTAGAAAAACAAAGGTGAGAAGAGTTGCTTAATATTTTATTTTGGAATCTAAAAAGAAACGCAATAGAAGGTTATATTATTGATTGCATAGTTGAAAATAATGTTGATATTGCTGTTTTCTCAGAATTTGACGGGGTAGATTTTATTAAGATAGAAAAGAGTTTAGGAAAGATGTATGGCCGTATTTTGGCAGTACAAGATGATAGAAAAGTAACATTAATAGCAAAGACAACCTTTTCAGTTGCAATCATACAGCAACAAAATAGGTATAATATATATAATGTAAAAACTGCGGTGAAAGACTATCTTTTGGCAGCGATTCATCTGGAAGATAGGAGAAACTATGAAAGTGGAGAAAGGATCGAGACAATAAAAGGGTTGGTGGCGGATATTGAGCAAACGGAAGAATTATTGAAATGCGGTAATACAATAGTCATTGGAGATTTCAATGCCAATCCATACGATGAAGAATTATTAAGTAAATTTGCCTTTAATGCGGTTTTGTTTAAAACAATTATAGATAAAAGGGAGTTAACAAACCCTAATAGTTTAAAGCGAAAGCGATTTTATAATCCTATTCTACATTATATCTCAGAAGATACGGAAATGTATGGTAGTTTTTATCATGCAAAAGACTATAGGACACCATATTGGCATTGTCTGGATCAAGTGTTGATTAGAAGAGACTTGGTAAACAGTGTAAAGCATGTGGAATATTTAAAAAGAATAAGCACAAAGGATTTGTTAGAAAATGCAATACCTAATGGAAAAATAAGTGATCACTTACCGTTATTAGTTAATCTATTGGAGGTTGGAAATGGAGTTTAAAAATTATTGGGGAATTGGTGAGGAGCCTCAAGATGATTTAAAGTATACTGATAATATTTACAGAATTATGGAGGAGCAATGCAAATATTTGTTTCAGTACACTAGGAGTAAGGTTTTTGCGGTTTTTGATGAAATAAAAATTGATGGTTCAATGCTTGTAGTAGCAAAAACCATATCAAATGTATTTAAAAGTGTTTCGGGCATAACTGAATTACAAGAAACTATTGCGGAATCATCTACAGAAAATTTGATCGATGCGAATGATATGTATTTTGATAAGCGTTATGGTTTTGAAATATGCACTGAAAAATATAGATTTAGACTGTTTGAATTGAGAATGACACCAATATATCCTGTTGAAATAATTATTGATGAGGGCATATGTAAAAATATAGGAAAGACATTGGCTAGGATAGCCATTCCGATGGAAAAATTTAATCATTTTATAATTAATGATGAGGAAACTTTTTGCGATGTGTTAGAAAATATTTTACAAGATAAAAAGGTGCATTATATTATTGATGAATTGCAAAAACGTGTACAGGATAAAAATGAAGAAAAGAAATTACCAGAAAAGGTAATAATATGTGAAGGGAAGACAGATGAGATAATTCTTCAAGCACTTGCTCGAAAGTTAAATCAAAAGGTTACAATTATAGTTGCTGATGGGAAATATAAGGTTCCGGTTATTTTTGATACAGTAACGGTTAGAAATATCAAATCTAATATCTTAATTGTAATTGATTCTGATGGGAATGAAAAAGAAACCAAAAAAATGATCGTCGAAAAGATAGGTGCTGATAACTATGAATTAGCAATAATTAATAATAGCATAGAGGATTGGTTTATGCCTGAAGTGGCAGATTTTAGTAAACTTAAATTGATGCAATCAATAGATGCAATTATCGAAGAAATTGATTTGGCAGAACTTTGCAATAACCATGAATCATTTGCTAAAGTTGTAGAGTTTTTACAAAAATAGTATATAGGATTTTTGGCTATATAACTATAAGTTGTTGTGGAGAAGTGGATAAGGTTCAGTAAAATGCTGAAAGGAAATTGAAATTATACACGAAAAGCAAAAAAGAGTTTTTCAATATGTGATAGGTGCATTCGCATTTGAGTGAATTGCAGTATTATTAGTGCTTATACTCTTTTATTCTATTTTTAGAAAAAGCACAAGTGGTTTAGGTGGGGGGAAGCAATAAAGTGTATCTACTAAATCTCGGGTTGCTAATTATGAAGTGGTCTACAGGAATTGATAGCGGTAGAATAAAGAGTGATAACAATTAACTGATAACACTGGTTTGGATAGGCCATATAAATTAAACAGTTGGAGAGAAATAGAGTCAAGCAGAATCAGTACACTCATATAAAATTGTTAATAATAGACTTTAGTTTTGTGAGTTTAATAACGGATAATAAACTCGGAGAGACTGTAATAAATTTTGTGTAAACTAGATATGTGGTATGTATCCTCATGGATTGATATTAAAATAAGTATTAAACCAGGAGGAGGTTTTTATGATAAGAGAAAGAAAAATGACATCGGAACGTAAAGTGTTCATCACCTGTCTACTGGAATACTGCCAGCCGAATGGCGAACAAGATATGCAGAAAAAGTTCCAAGATTTGTTAGGTGATACTCTGCAAGGGATGCTGGATGTTGAAATGGATCAAAATTCGGATTATTCCAAGTATGATTATCGGAACATGGAAACAGATGACAACTGCAATGGATGCAGCAAAAAACGGTCATTTCTTCTATGGGGTCAATTAGTCTGGATATTCCGAGAGACAGAAAAGGAGAATTTAAACTATAGATTGTCTAGAAAATCAAACGGATATTTTCAATATTGAAGATTAGGCCTTGTCTATGTATGCGAAAGGAATGATGACCAGAGATATGTCCAGCCATCTTTGAGATGCCCAGAGTTTAGACGCTTCAGCAAAGATGATCTCTCACATGACAGGCTGTATCTGCCAATTGCCAAGGAATGACAAAATAGGCCGTTGGAACATAAGTATGCGATTACTTTTATGGATGTCATTCATTTTTATGTACGGGAAAACAACTGAACCGTCAAAATAGCGGCGCACGTTTCGACTGGCGAGAAATTAAACAGCATGCGAGAAGTTCTTGGCATGTTGATCGGTGGTAATGAAAGCGAAAAGTACTGGCTTGGTGTTTTGAATGAAATCAAAAATAACTGTGTATAAGATATTATGATTGTTTGTGCAGAGGGGCTGACCGGATTTGCTGATGTCATCTATGGCGTATATTCGCTGGTAGCAATCTAGCACTGTATCTCGTACACCAGATCCAATATTCTACAAAATTTATCTCCTACAAGGACATAAGGCCATTTATGGCAGATCTAAAATTGGTGTATAAGGATACAGAGGCGCTGGCCGTAGTTGCATTGAGCAAGTTTGAAGAAACCTGGGGCAAAATATATCCGAGACTATGAAAAAAAGCCTGTAAATAAGATTCTTCTATGATAATGAAGGGCAAAAGTCTTGATAAATAGGCCTTTCGCCCTTTATCTATATATAGCAGTTACAAAAAGACTCGTCAATAGCAGGTGGTAAATCCGCCTGTTTTTAGATTATGTTAAATTATTCCGAAAGCCATCCCTTGTACTTGATGCTTAACTCTCTATACACCTGGGCCCAGTTCTGGATGGTTGTGTCCATTTCTTCGTGGCTTCAAAGGTAGTTAAATATAACGCTTTCAGGAGTGCTGTATAGCTTGAAAATACGCTTATTTACCGGATCGGTTATCGACAGATGGAATTCAATGATTTAATATGATTTGTAGAGTAAATAACCTTCGTGACAGTAGCATAGTTGTCGTTCCCAAAACAGAAATCCCAATTAAGTAGCATATCACAATTGGATGCAGAGAATGTACAATATACGAGTGTGTGGGAGGTTCTATATTAACAAAAGAATGCTAAGAGAAAATGTTTTTTAATTCTTTCTTTAAAAATATTATTTAATCATATTAAATCATAGAACATATGATTGCTTTTTGAAAAGATATGAGTTAACATAAAGATAATTTTATTATGTGTATATATACTAATGAGGAGGTTATTATGACTGATTTAATAGATAAGTGGTATGGGTTAGAAGAAACAGCAGAGTATCTGGGGGTAACAAAGGATACGATTAGAAACTGGATTAAAAAAACAGACATACCAGCACATAAAATTGGACGCTTATGGAAATTTAAACTAGCAGAAGTAGATGAATGGGTCAAAAGTGGCAAAAGTGCATTGTGATTTTGGATTGGAGTGGGAGAAGCAATTATGAATGAGGAAAGATTAGCAAGACTAATAGCTCAATATCAAAAGAATAGAGAGTTTTATAGATCCGCCAAAGAATTTAATGAACAAGATTGCAGGGATGAGTTTATTAGTCCACTATTAGAATGTTTTGGATGGGATGTACACAATCAGAACGGGGTGTTACCACAGTATAAAGAAGTAGTTGTAGAAAGATTTTCAAATAGTGGGGATCGCCCGGATTATACATTGACATTAAATGGTGTATCAAAGATTTTTGTAGAAGCAAAGAAGCCTGCGGTTGCCATAACAGAGGATTCAATTCCGGCAATACAGGCAAGACGTTATGGGTGGAATGCTAAACATAAATTGTCGATTTTGACGAACTTTGAAGACTTGCTGGTTTACGATGTTACAAATAGGCCTCAAGAGGGGGACAGAGTAACTGTATCCTTATATAGAAAATATCATTATCTGGACTATCTTAAGAAATATGGAGAAATATATAAATTAATATCAAGAGAAAGTGTTTATTCTGGAGAATATGATAAATTTGTAAATGAGAGTTTTAGTGATACAGAAAGATATTCGACAGAAGTAGATGAAGTGTTTTTAAAACAAATCAATGAGTGGAGATTAGAAATTGGAGAATATTTATACCAGAAATATGAACTATACAAAGATGTAAATGTTTTAAATGATACAGTTCAGGAATTTATTAACCAAATTATTTTTCTAAGAATTTGTGAAGATAGAAATTTACCAGTATATCAAAGATTAAAGGATACAATGCATAATAAAGAAGAATTGCAGGTAGCGTTAACTAAGATTTTTAAGGAAGTAGATAAAAAATATAATTCTAAGTTGTTTGCTGGGGAGAATATTATTTTCAATCTAGATAATGAGATTATTTTTAATATGATTATTTCACTATATTATCCGCAGACTCCGTATTTGTTTAATATTATTGAACCAGGAATTTTAGGGAAAATTTATGAAACTTTTTTGACAGAATGTCTTATAGTAAAAAACAATCATGTTATTTTGGCAGCGAAAAAGGAGTATAAATATCGTTCAGTTGTATCCACGCCTGTAGAAATAGTGAAGTATATGATAAAAAATACTTTGGAATCAATTTGTCAGGGGAAAACTCCCGAAGAAATAAAAAAACTTCAAATAGTGGATATTTCTTGTGGCTCGGGAGTGTTTTTGGAGGAAGCATATCAATTTCTTATTGATTACTGTGTTGAGTGGTACACACAATATAAGCCGGAATACTTATTGGAATTGGACAATGGGAGAAAGAAATTGCCATTAACTGATAAAAAAGATATTTTGACAAAATGTATTTATGGTGTTGATATTGATGTTCATGCTGTCGAAGTAAGCAAATTTTCTTTATTGATAAAGTTAATAGAAGATGAGACAACGGCTTCTGTAAAAGAGTGTGTTCCTATTTTACCGGATTTAAGTTCTAACATAAAGAATGGAAATTCATTAATTTCAAGAGATGATATGGAAAGCAAAGATATAACAGTTGAAATGTTGTGTGACATTAAACCTTTTCAATGGGACGAAATAAATGAAGGACAAAAATTTGATGCAATTGTCGGAAATCCGCCATACGTAAAAACAGAAGATATACATACATTAGAGACTGAATTTGAATTTGATATTTATAAAACAAAATATAAGAGTGCCTATAAGCAGTTTGATAAGTATTTTTTGTTTATAGAGAAAGCATTTGAATTATTAAAGGAAGAGGGAGAAATATGTTATATCGTGCCGAATAAATTTTATAAAATAGGTGCTGGTCAAGAACTGAGAAGATTACTAGCCAAGCATATTTTAAAATTAGATGATTTTGGAGATATACAACTTTTTCCTGATAAAACTATTTATAGTTGTATTATTACGATTTCTAAAAAGTTATGTGAAAAAGTTAGATACACAAATGTCACGTCATTAACTGATCTTTGGGCAGGTGGAGAGCAGAAGAATATAGAAATTGAAAACAGAGTATTAGATGAGGCCCCTTGGAGATTATCTACTGATATAGAATTCATGAAAATGATTGCCAAGGTAGAAGAAAATGGAAAACCATTAGGTGATGTGGTAGATATTTTTAACGGAATACAGACAAGTGCAGAAAGACCTAAGCCAGTGTATTGGTTTAGCAAAGAAGAAGTTATTTCGGAAACAGCGGAAGAATTAATAGTGAGAAAGTTTGATAAAGAATACCATATCGAAAAGACTATTTTAAAACCGTACTTTAAACCCACCAAGGCAGATGAAAAGGGGATGGGAACATATTCAGTGTTAAAAACTGATAAACAAATTATTTTCCCCTATAACTCAGATGGTAGTTTAATTAACAGTGATACCATGGAGTCAAAATATCCTGGAGCATATCAGTATTTGTTAGAATGTTATGACCTGTTAGTTCCTAAATGCCTTAATGGAGGAAAGGGTAGAGATGTAAAAAATGCAACGGCAGATACATGGTATCAATATGGTAGAAAGCAATCGATAACAGCATTTGTAAATACACCTAAATTAATTGTTAGAGTTTTGAGTAAAGAACCCATGTATGCATATGATGAAAATGATATGCTTATTGCAACTGGTGGCACAGCAGGATATTGTGCAATTGCAAAATTGCCGGATACAAAGTATGATTTATCATATATACAAGCGTGGTTAAATCATCCCTATACGGAAAGATTATTTCAGATTATGGGAAGTGATTTTGAAGGAGGATTTACGGCTAGAGGAACTTATTTGTTAAAGAAAATACCATTTGTGGAATTGGATTTTGATGATAAAAAACAGAAAGTATTGTATAATGCCGTGGTAAATGCAACAAAGAAGATTTATGAGTTAAATTCGGTATTAGAAAAAAAGAAGGATAAAGCGACAATCGGCATAATAGAGAAAGAAAAGGAAAAGTTGCAAAAGCAGATTGTGAGTGATATTACAAAGATTTATAAATTGAAGTTTTAGGTGAAGAAAATGATATTAAAAGAAAATAGTTCAGAAAGAAAATTAAGAGGAGCTTATTATACCCCACTTAAATTGGCTGAAAAAATGGTGGAAATTTTTAATACGGATTTATCTATAGCAACTATATTGGAACCGAGTTGTGGAGATGGAGTATTTATTGATGCACTTATTGAAACAAACTTTATGAAGCGGCAAAATAAGGTGACGGCTATTGAAATAGAAAAAAATGAAGCGGAAAAACTGAGTAAGAAACTAAGCAGTATGGCTAATATAAGGGTAGTGAATGGTGACTTCTTCGAATTTTATCAAGAATATAAAGAGGTAAAAAAATATGACTTGATTTTGGGGAATCCTCCATACATACGCTATCAATATCTTGAATCGAAACAAAGAGCAGAAATGGCTGATATTTTAATACAGCATGGTATGAGAGCCAATAAACTAATTAATACATGGGTTGGCTTTATGGTTGCCTGTGTTCATATGTTAAGTCCTAATGGGAAAATAGCATTTGTAGTCCCAGCAGAAATTCTGCAAGTTGCATATGCGGAAGAACTAAGATTATTTTTGGCTAATGAGTTGTCTAAAATAACGCTGCTTACATTTGAAGAATTAGTGTTTCCAGATATTGAACAAGAGGTAGTAGTTTTTATTGGAGAAAGGGGAGCCACAGAGAAAGGAATAAAAATTGTAGAACTTAATAATTTGGATGATTTGGAGAGTCTTGATATTAATGCAAATGGTTTTCAAAAATTAAGTCATGTGCATGAAAAATGGACGAAATATTTTACTACTGTACAGGAAAATCAATTGATTTCACGGATAAGAGAAGATGCTAGATTTCAAAAATTATCTAATACAGGAATTATAAATGTGGGAATTACAACAGGGAATAATAAATATTTTTCTGTTGATAAAGAAACAGTGGAAAATTATGATTTGACTAATGTAGTGCGTCCGCTAATTGGAAGAAGTTCTCATGCACATAGTATTTATTTTCAGCAGGAAGATTGGAAAGAGAATGCAGAACAAGGAAAAGCAGCATATCTGATTGATTTTCCAGATGTACCTATTGAAAAGTATAGTCAGGGACAAAAGGCATATATTGAGTTTGGTGAAAAAAATGAAGAAAATATAGGATATAAATGTAGAATTAGGGAGAGATGGTATCAAATCCCTTCTATTTGGGTACCGGATGCTTTCTTTCTGCGGAGAAATAATTTATACCCTAAATTTGTACTAAACTGTTGTGATGCTGTTTCTACAGATACCATGCATAGAGTAAAATTCAATGAAGGAATTGAGCCTGAAAGGATAGTTTTATCCTATTATAATAGTATTTCCTTTGCATTTACAGAAATTTGTGGACGGAGTTATGGCGGAGGTGTATTAGAAATATTACCGGGAGAAGTTGGTAATATTTCAGTCCCTATTTTAGATTGTGTCCCGATTGAGAAAATTAGGGAGGTGCTTTCCAAAGTAGATAAAATTGTTAGGGATAAAGATAATATTGAAAATGCGTTGAATCTAGTAGATAATGATATATTGAAAAAATATTTACATATTGATGATCAAACATGTGCTATGGCGAGAGGAATATGGAAGAAAATGCAACATAGGAGACTAAAAAGAGGCTAAATAGTTCGATGAAAAGGAGAATAGTGTAAATGAAAGCGACTCAGAAATAGTTGTAGGAAAATAAAATTTTTACAAATATGAGTACTTCTTACGTTGAAAAAATAAAGAAGGTAGAAAATTTAAATGAGAATGGTGAAGACATATGTGCGGATTTATTTAAGAGGTTTAAAAAAGAAATTGTTGATTTTATACATCAAAAATATAGCAATATGCGCCTCGAGCATTCAGATATAGACTTTTACTTCTTGGTACTGTATAGATAAATCGCCACATTATGTTCCTATCGCTTTTGACGACGATATGATATAATTTATGAGCAATGGCAAGAAGGAGATTGTGTAAAAAATATAAATCTTTTAGATGATAATAGGATATATCTCTTCAGCCTGATCTAATCATAATTCTATATCGATCAATATATTGTGAAATCCAAACAAGAAATACATTAAATGCGAAGACCAGGAGAAATGCACATGCCAAAAGGAGCAAATCAAAAGTTCAAACTATACTACCTCATGAAAATCATGCTGGAAAAGACAGACGACGAGCACAGCATCACAATGCCGGAGATATTAACAGAACTGGAGAGATACCAAGTCTCGGCAGAGCGGAAAAGCATCTACTCAGATCTGCAGGCGCTGGAAAAACTAGGCGTAGAAGTCATCGGAGAGCAGGTCGGGAGGACGTATTATTACCATGTGGGAAGCAGGCAGTTTGAATTGCCTGAACTAAAACTATTGGTAGATTCGATTCAGTCATCCAAATTCATAACTGCCAGAAAATCGAATGAATTGATCCGCAAGCTGGAAAGTTTATGCAGCGAGTATGAAGCCAAGAAACTGCAGCGTCAAGTATATGTTTCCGGAAGAATCAAGACGATGAATGAAAGCATCTACTATAATGTGGACTCGATACATAATGCGATTACGGAAAATAAGAAGATCATGTTTCAGTATTTTCAGTGGAATCTGAAGAAAGAGATGGAGTTACGGCATAATGGGGAGATGTACCATATCAGCCCATGGGGCTTGTCCTGGAACGACGAGAATTATTATCTGGTAGGATATGATTCGGAGGATCAGATGATCAAGCATTACCGGGTAGATAAGATGCTTAAGATCCGCATGTCCGATGAGCCAAGGGAAGGGAAAAAGTATTTTGAGAAATTTGACATCGGCACCTATTCCAGGAAGAACTTTTCCATGTTTGGAGGGAAGGAAGAGCGTGTCAGATTGCTGATGGATAATCAGATGGCAGGGGTGGTCATAGACAGGTTTGGAAAAGACATTTCCATGGTACCGGTGGATGACAATCATTTTTCCATAAGCGTCGATGTGGTCGTCAGCCAGCAGTTTTTCGGATGGGTATTTGCGCTTGGAAAGGGAGCGAAGATCATCGGGCCTGAGAGCGTGGTACAGCAAGTCAATCAGGAAATAAGAAGGTTAGTCGAACAATATAATATGGAATAAGTTATAGAATATAGCAGGAGCAGTTCCGTTTGGGGAACTGCTCCTTTTATGGTGGTATTTTTATTGGACACCTCATGGGGTAAAGTTAAGTCAAGAAAACCGATAAGAACGACATAAGAAAGACGCAAAATAAAAAACAATAAGTTTGGATTCATAATAAGGAGGTAAGGAATATGAAAGGATATGCGGTAGATAATGGTTACATGGGTTATGTGGATGGCGATTACATGCTGTTCGCGAGCGAAGTAGATTATAGCGAATATCTGGATGAAGAATAAACATTTATAGAAAATGTAATATAATACCATTTTATTAACTCAAACTCTATAGACAGAAAAAGTAGACCCGATGTAAATGGAATGGTTGGAAAAAAATTGTTTTTAGTATACAATTAAATTCAACAACTTATTTGAGAGAGAATGTCAATTGATATTTATGCTTGGATAAATTAGTTTTAGATCGAAGGGGGATTGAAATGTTTATTTACCTTATAAAAGAATGTAAAGTTAAGGTTTATGATGTGCGAACAAAAAACAGTATACGAAGGGTTGAAAAAAAGTACATTTTGTCTATTATTATTTGGATCGTTTTTGGCATGTTATTTACTCTGGCATTAGGCCTGCAATGGGACAATATTATAAAGGCTGTAATAGGAGTTGTATTAACAGTAGATATATGTGTTGCGATGTGGTGGAATGATAATGACTGGAAAACACGAAGTTCAGAAATGCAGGATAGGTATAAAAATGAGGTGATAAATAAAATTATAGAAATTTTGAAGTCTACAAATTGGCACTTATATGACCGGAAGGGAATTGAGTGGTGCATTGAGATGTGTGATATAGAATTAAAAAAAGCACCATGTTTATCTACATACTTAAATCCAATAAAAAATTTTGTAATGGTTATACTGCCAACTTTCACGGCATTAGGAGTAATAATCTTACAGAAAGTAGATGAGATAAATATAATGCTTGTAATAACTTTTACATTATTCTTTATGCTCGTATTTTTATTAGGTTTAGGATATATTGTATATCCTGTATGGGAAATGATTTTTAATAGAAAGCGGAGATTTATAGCTGCCTTTAAAGAAGACTTACAGTATATATTGGCTAAATACCAATAAGATTTGAACAATTTTAACGAGAGGATAAGCCTCCAAACTAATGTAAGACAAACCAATTTTGTTAATGTAATGAAATCGGTTTGTCTTACATTAGTTTGGAGGCTTTGTTATACAAGTTTATCATAAATAGCAAAAATTAATTTGTCTGAAAATAGATAATAATAAATAAGAGGCTAAACGATTTATCCACAAAAAAACAAAAAATAAACTCTTTCTATTGTAATAATACACAAAAATAAGAAATTTAATTTATATAAAAGGATGAAATGAAATTTAATTTCTAATACAGATTGACATTTAATTTCAGGATTGCTATGATTATGACATAAAATTTCAGGCAAAGCCGAAAGAAAAAAAGGAGGAATAGTATGAAAAAAGTAACGTTGTTGAAAAAGGGCTTGTCGGCAGTTCTGGCGGGAACCATGGTTCTGGGGCTTGTAGCCTGCGGAAGCGGTTCTGGCGGGGATTCGAAGGACGAAGGCGGCGACAAGAGCGTGACGCTTAAGTGGCAGCAGTGGTGGGCAGTGGAATGTCCGGAAGGCTACGTGCAGGACATTGTGGACAAGTACGAAAAAGAGACTGGCGTCAAGATCGAACTGCTGAGCGCGCCGTTCGCGGATACAAAGACGCAGATTACCTCAGGAGCCAGTACCGGAACGGTAGCGGATATCGTCAGCGTAGACAGCAGCTGGGTATACGATTTCGCGGACCAGGGTATCCTGACAAATCAGTCGGATCTGATGGACAAGGATGGCTTTGACCAGGACATCATCGACAGCGAGTGGCAGGTAGACGGCTCTACATACGCGGTTCCAGTCGTTAACTTTGCTTATCCGATGTATGCGAACCAGGATATTCTGGATAAGGCCGGGGTTACAGAACTTCCTAAGACTTGGTCCGAATTCGAGGCGGCATGCCAGAAGATTAAGGATGCAGGCTACTATCCATTTGCGCTGAATCTGGATACAACATCTCCATCAGGAATCCAGAACTCTTACATGGGATTTGCATGGGCATCCGGCATCAAGATCAAGGATGAGGACGGCAACTACAATATCGCTGATAATGCGGATATGAAAGCATTTGCAGAGTATATGAAGGGATTAAATGACAAGGGATATATCTATCCAGGCATGAGTTCCTTAACAGAGGCTGATATGTCTTCTAAGTTCTGCAGCGGAGAGATTGCGTTCCATATCAACTCTGCGGCTCTTCTTACTTCCTACCGCAAGGAGGCTCCGGACATGAATATTACAGGAGCGCCGATTCCGGTTAAGGATGACTACACAGGCGAAAAGGGAATGTGCGTTGCAAGCTGGGCTCTTGGAGTAACGGAAAAGAGCGAGCACAAGGCAGAGGCTATGAAGTTTATCGAATATCTGTTAAGCGGAGCGGACGGAAAAGACGGATCCATCTGTGCAGACCTGGCAGTGACACAGTCCGCGTTCCCGAACAGCACGCTTGCGAAGCCTGATTACAGCGGAGCAGATGAAGTATTCCAGGATATCTACGATATGTATCAGGGCGGCTATCCGATCAATGAGTTCACAGGCATGAAGGAAGCAAATACCATCATGACAGACTACATCAATGAACTTGTGCCATATATGGATGGCAAGCAGGACGTAGATACCTTCCTTGGCAAGGTGCAGAAAGATATTGATGAGGTATATGGCAAGTAAGCGAACGAGAAGTTAGTATCCAATTGTAATGAAATGCGAAAATGGAGTCATAGTTCTTGTGGCTCCATTTTCCTTTATAGAAGAGATCAGATGGAGTGAGATAAACTGATGAAAAACAAGAGCGGTTTAAAATTGAAAAAACAGATTACGCCATATTTATACCTGTCTCCCACAGTGATCTTAATGCTGGTCCTGCTGGTGGTCCCCATCTGCCTGATCGTGAAGTATTCTTTCCAGAATAATGCGATCGTAGTGGCCGACCCTGTATTCGTAGGGCTGGACAATTATATAAAAATCCTGGCAGACAGCGAGTTCGTGGGCGCGGTCAAGACCACGTTTATCTTCGTGGTAGTGAGCGTTGCGGCCCATATTGTCCTGGGGATGTGCTTCGCGCTTCTCCTGAACACGAAGTATTTCAAATCAAGGACGAAGACCATTGCCAGAGTCATCTACGTCCTTCCCTGGGTATTCACGGCCTCGGTTATAGCGATTTTGTGGAAATTGATGCTGCAGCCCGCCGGGATCGTGGATTACCTGCTTTCCTTCCTGAATCTGGCGACAAAGGATACGGAGTGGCTGAGCAATCAGAGCGTGGCGCTGGCGACCATAACTTTTGTCAATATCTGGTGCGGATATCCATTTTACATGATCAGCATTCTGGCCGGATTGCAGGGCATATCGGAAGATCTGTATGAAAGTTCCGCGCTTGACGGGGCCACAAAATGGAAATCCTTCTGGCATATAACGATTCCCCAGGTTAAGCCCATCCTGATCAGCATCGCCATGCTGGACTTTGTATGGACGCTTCAATCATTTGCGGTGATCTGGATGATGACAGGAGGAGGGCCGGTCAATTCGACGCAGACGCTTAGCATCTACATCTACAAACTGGCATTTAACAGCAGCCAGTATGGCATTGCATCCGCAGTGGCGGTGCTTCTGCTGATCGTATGCGTGGCCGTAGCCATTTTCTATGTCAAGCAGCAAAAGAAAGCGAGGGAATAGGCATGGTAGGAAGTTACAAGAAGCCGATTAAGGTGATTTTGAGTATTTTACTGATTCTGGGCGGAGCCTTCGCGGGATTTCCGGTTTTATGGATGTTTATATCATCTTTAAAGTCTAATACAGAGATATTCTCCTGGCCGCCGACCTTTATTGACAAATCATTCAGCCTGCGTTCCTATATCGAGATTCTGACGGATGCAGAAAAGGTCCGGTATTTCCTGAACAGTTACTTTGTATCAGCAGTCGTAGTGGTGCTGACGCTGGTGATCGGGATTCTGGCCGCTTATGCGTTCAGCCGGTTTGATTTCCCGTTAAAGGGACTGATCAATACGCTGATCGTAAGCGTCCAGGCAGTTCCCCCGATCGTGCTTTTGATCCCGTATCTAAGCCTGATCGTGTCGCTGAAGCTGTTTAATACATATTGGGCCCTGATCCTGACCTATCTGGTATTTACGCTGCCGTACTGCATCCTGATGATCACTGGTTATTTCAACACGCTTTCTACGGATCTGGATGAAGCCGTCATGATCGACGGAGGTTCCCGCATGAAAGCGCTGTGGAAGATTCTGGTTCCGGTGTCTGTGCCTGGCCTGGTATCCGTTGGAATGTATACCTTCATGCAGGCATGGAATGAGTACCTGTTTGCCCTGGCCCTGACCCAGACCACCAATATGCGTACGGTCCCGATCGGCATCAACATGCTGATGGGGCAGCATACCTACGACTGGAGCCAGATGATGGCGATGAGTTTCTTAGGCTCTCTACCGGTATTGATTCTGTTCATCTTCTTCCAGAAATACTTCATCGCCGGAATGTCATCTGGAGCGGTAAAAGGATAGCAGGACGGGAAAGCAAGGGAGAAAGGAAATATAGGAGAATGGGTGAAAAGATAGCATTAGGGTTCCATACTTGCGTTGATTTTGAAATGACTTGGGACGCAGAGGTGGTGGAGCAGATGATCCGGGAGTTTGACGTCCGGGATGCCGATCTTGCAGACGGCGATATTCCGATTGACTCGGTGCGGGCGCTTCTCATATCCAGCCTGTGGCATATGAAGCGGGGAATGGGATGCGAGCTGGTGCCCGACACGAACCAGATCTGCCTGGACTTCGCTAATCGGTTCCAGTACCGCGTCACCATCGGCGGCACGGCCACACGGGCCGCGATCGCGATCAGCAAGCTGGGGTACGAGAGCGCGATCCAGTTATGCTGCTTCAACCGTTATATGAAGGAACTTCTGCCAAAAGAGATCCATTATATGGTAGGCGTTCAGCATGAGAGGGAAGAAGTCTATCCTCATGTCATCCTGTCCTATCAGGGCGGGGTGCGTATCCGGGCAAATGATATTGATTTTACGACGCCCCGGGAGAACCGGGTGATGTTTTCCCGGGACATCGACAGCCTGCTGATAGAAGTTTCTGAAGATTACGCGCCGATGATACAGGATGCGGAAGCATTCCTCTTATCCTGCTTCAGCGAGATCTTGGATAAGGAGATTCTGGAAGACCGCATGGACCGGACCCGGAGGCTCCTTGGGACGCTTCCAAAGGACGCCATCGTCGTGATGGAGGATGGATGCTATATCCGCAAGGATTTCCGCATCTATGTGCATCAGGCGCTGCGGGACGTGGTGGACGTTCTGAGCATGAATGAGGATGAATTGCAGGAATACATCCAGCGCAGGATCGACATTCTGAATGTGGAGGAGGTCCTGGATGCGGTAAAAGAGGTGTATGAGAAGGTGAAGGTTCCGACACTTCTGGTCCATTCGGCCGCCTGGGCGCTGACCTATGGGGAAGATGCCAGAAAGTATGAGCGCGCCCTGGAAGGCGGCATCACGATGGCAGCCACCCGCTTCTGGCGAGGGGATGATTTTGGAAGGAAGGAGTATGAGGAGACGGGGCATCTGGCGGCAAAGGAAGAGGGACAAAGATTCCGTCAGGAGATTGAAAAGCGGGCAGGGGAAGCAGTCTGCTGCGTTCCCTGCAAGGACTTAAGCTTCGTGGAGAATCCGACGGTGGTCGGCCTGGGCGACTTCTTCGCGGGCGGCCTGCTTCCGCAGCTGACTAAGGACCGGCGCATATAGGCGCAGAACAATGGTTGATAATTAAAGATTAGAAGAAAGGATGATTTTATGTACGAGAGAGTGGAAAATATTTTAAAGATGGCAGAGGAGAGCAACACTTCAGCCATAGCATTTATCTGTATGGATGATACGATGGCAAGATCCGTCGTATGCGCGGCGGAGGCGACGAACACGCCAGCGATCATCATGCTCTATCCGGAGCATGTCACGATCCAGAAGACCTGTAACCTCAGCGGATTCGCAGCCATGGTAGAGGAGATGGCCAAAGAGGCCAAAGTTCCCATCGGCTTGCATGCGGATCATGATTATACCTATGACGCGATCATCAACACGGTCAATAAGGGATTTCGTTCGGTCATGATGGATGGCTCCATGAATGATCTGGATACGAATATTGCCCTTACCAAGAAGGTCGTAGACAAGGCGCATGAACTGGGGGCCATCGTGGAAGGAGAGATCGGGCACGTAGGTATCGCGGCAAATGCGGATAACAACAAGGAGGATCTGTATACCAAGGCGGATGCCGCGGAAAAGTTCTGCCGGGAGACGGGCGTGGATTCACTGGCAATCTCCATTGGAAACGCCCATGGAGAGTATAAGGATACGCCGAACCTGGACATCGCAAGGCTGGAGGAGATTCACGCAGCCGTGAATGTCCCGCTGGTACTCCATGGCGGCAGCGGCATTCCGGATGATCAGCTCTTGACTGCATTTTCAAAAGGAATCCGAAAGTTTAATCTGGGAACAGAATTCCTGGGAAGATACTATGACGCAGTAGCAGAGTTCGCAAAAGAAAACGCCAAGAACCCGGATCCGGTAAAGATCATCAACCTGCCGGAATACGCGGGGGCGCGTCTCGTGCCTTATCTGGAAGAGAGAATGAAGACCCTCTGCAGGTTCTAAAAACCAAAAGTCTTAAAACACAATTGAATTCATTGTATATAAAAGTTATAATGCTTATAAGGAAAATCATCCAGATCACCTTATTTTCATCAGGGAGAGGCCAGAATACACAGGATATGGATATTCTCCAATTCCACAGAAGGAACATAAAAATATGAGTGAAAAAAGCGTAATCGATAATATACAGAAGCACTATCGCGAATTCTCGCCGACTGAGCGGAAGGTAGCGGATTGTGTATTAAGACATCCAAATCAGGTAACAGAATATACGGTCAAGGAACTGGCTATGGCAAGCGGGGTAAGCGAGGCGACCGTCGTGCGGATGTGCCAGCATGCGGGATACACCGGCTACTGGCCGTTTCGTACCATGCTGGCCCGCGACATGGGAATGATGGGAAGAGAAGAAAAAAGGGATAATGACCAGGCCAATATCGTGGCCGGCATATTCCGGAAATATGCGGATATCATGCAGAATCTCAGCAGCAAGATCGATCTGGATGCCATGAGCACATGTGCCAGGCTGATTGACAATTGTCATGAGGTGCATGTGATTGCGGCGGGGGATACAGGAACCCTGGCGAAGCATATGGGATTCTGTCTGGGCAGGATCGGGATCAAGGCGACTTACAGCGGGCTTGCGGATTATTATCTGAATACCATCAACCTTGCCGATGAGAATGACGTGCTGATCGCCATATCTAAGTCGGGCATAACCAAGACGGTTATTCAGGGAGCCGAGCTTGCGAAGGAAAAGGGGCTGAAGGTGATCGCCATTACAGAATACAGCAACTCGAAACTGGGAGAATTGGCAGATCACGTCCTTCTTTCCAAAGGGGATTCCTCCCGCTTTGATTATTATAAGAACTACAATCACTTAAGCGAGACGGCGGTGATCGAGGCGCTTCTGGAACTGGTCAAGAACGTGGACAAGATTGTGGAGAAACGGGCGGACCAGCTGGAATTTATGCTTTCAGAGGCAAAATTATAGCAAGTTTGTGCAAGAATGTAAGGCGCGGGACAGAATAAGCGCCGCAATAGGATAGAAAGTTTTCAGTGTAGGCTGTGGCAGAAGATACCAGTTATGTTTTGCCGTAGCCTTATTTTCGTACGGCATATTACTTATCCTGTCACTAAAGGTTATAGGGTGGAATATATTATTACAACTAGTTCTATATGGGGAGGCATTATGCAGACAGTCACCCAAAAAACGCTGGAAGACACGATGTATTATGGGGATATCCCTGTATTTATCTATCAGATCCACTATCCTTTCTTTACCACCACATGTAACGAAACCGCCGGCAGGGACATAAATGCCTACTATGCCAAGAGGGCAATGGATACGGAGGAATATTGCCGGAATATCCTATTTGCACAGGCGGCAGAGGATAAAAGGTATCATCAAGATGGACTGCTATTCAACAGTTATACCCTGGAGGCAGTCTATCAAATTACTTATAATGCCGGGTGCATTACCAGTTTATATACGGATACCTATACCTATATGGGCGGGGCGCATGGCGAGACGAAGCGGACATCCGACACATGGGATTTTATGACCGGGAATCGGTTAAAACTGGCAGACGTCTACCCGCTTACGCCTGCTTCTTTGTACCAGCTGCACAGATCGATAGCAAGGCAGATTGCTCATCGGTTAAGTGAAACCCCAGGCTCATATTTTGATGATTATAGGTCTCTATTAAAGGCTGCTTTTCATGTGAATCGTTTTTATTTGCGGCCGGGCAGCGGGGTTATCTATTACCAGCAGTATGACATAGCGCCATACTCCACGGGAATTCCGGAATTCTATTTTCCTCTGCGTTAACCCTCATTTTTGTGCAATATGTAGAAAAATTAAGAACGAGCCACAAAAACTTTGAAAGTAGTTGACAACACATAAATGAACACATATAATGCTGTATATACAAGTACAACATAAAAGCAAAAGACGAATAACTGCTTTTCGATAAAATAAGTACCAGTCGGACTTCATGCCATATTTTCTGGCATGTATCATTTTAACTTAACTTGTATATACAGCGTAATACATGATTGGATGGAATTACAGTTAATTTTAGAACCAATACATTAAAACCACGGAAGGAAGGGGAACATCATGGTTGTCAATTCAAGAATCAAGCATTTGGGTCTGCCTGCAGTGAGAGGCGAGGAAGCGTATGTAGCAAGGATAGCGGAACTTCCGCTGAGTCTGGAAGAATTCCGGGCAATTTCCGGGATGGCCGACTATATCGGCGTCACGCCGGAATTCAAGAAGGTAATCCAGTTTTTCAAGGTGCCGGAAAAGGAGACCCCGGCGGGCTTTGAGATCCAGCTGGAAGTAAGCAGCGACCGTGTGCTTCGCGCGAATCTAAAACGGAACATTTCCTATGATAAGAATGGAAAGAAGCGGCCCACCAATCTGCTCTTTTCGGCAGACAGCGCCAATCCATACGAGGTTGCTCCAGTTGCGGGGATGCTGTCAAATCTAACTTGCAATCCGGGTATCATCTACGACCTGTTTATCAATAACCCTAAGGCAAACGTGGGGAACAAGTTCAAGAACAGAGACGAGGTTATGACGGAGATTGGCAGGATTCTGGGACCAGGATGCGATATCAGCGTGGAACTGAACGACCCCTTTGGGAAAAGCGATGCGCAGATTCTTGAAGAAGCAGCAAAGTTTAAGGAGATGCTCTCAGAATACCGGGTAGTCATCAAGGTTCCTCATACCGGCCCGGTAAATAAGGATAATGTAAAAGAACTTTTGAATGGAGATAAGAAACTGTCCCGCCGGTATGATGATGTGAGTACGGCGGATGCATTCCGGGGGCATAATCTGGCGCTGATGCTTCACGAGAACGGATACCGGGTGAATTTTACTCTGATGTTCGAACCGGCCCAGACGGCGCTGGCATTACAGGCCAAGCCGTATTTTATCAACAGTTTCATCCGCCATCGCTATATGCAGTCTCAGGCCATCCGGCAGTTTCTGGAACTTTATAAGGCGACTGGAGACAAAAAATTCCTGGAGGATCTGAGGGCCTACATGGTAGAAAAGGATTATTTCGCCGCAGGCGAGGAGAAGATAGATCTATTCACAGTCATGGCCAAGGCCAGGACCATCATCGACCAGCGGAATCTGGAACAGAAGGAAGGCAGCGACGGCCTGGATGGAATCCGGCACAATCTGCGGCTGCTTAGGCAGACCAATCTGGAAGATACGCGTCTGATCATCTGCAGTATGGAGGGGGATTACAATTATTACGATATCGACCGCCTGCTGGCATCGGATGAATATGGCGATATGGCTGGACGAGTGGTTCTTACCGCAGAGCCGAATTATCTGGCCCGGTTCTCCAGCGCCAATCAGGTGGTCTCCTATCAGAGGAGATTCATGAACGCGGCGAATGGGGAGAAATAGGAGGTACATATGAAGACAAGAAGTTTTGCAGAAGAGTTGCAGTACGCCAGAGCGCATACGTATGCGGTGGGCGCGTTCAATATATTCAATTATCTGTCCGCAAGGGCGGTCATCCGAGCGGCTTCGACGCTGAACTGCCCGGTGATCCTGCAGACATCCTCAGCCACGGTGCGCAAGTTTGGCCCGGCAGAATTAGGGACGATGCTTCGCCAGCTGGCCTGGAATGCGCCGGTCAATGTGCTGGTACATCTGGATCACTGCCAGGATGTAGAACTGGCAAAAGCCTGTATAGACTCGGGCTGGGACGCGGTCATGTATGACGGCTCCAGACTGCCTCTTGAGGATAATATCGAGAATTGCAAGAAGGTCGTAGACTATGCGCATCACAGAGGCGTGCATGTGGAAGGCGAGTTGGGACGGATCGCAGGCGTGGAGGATGACTTGAAGGTGAAGGATGACGAGGCGACGGGCGCGACCCTGGAAGAATCCATCTATTTTGTCCGGGAATCCGGAATCGACGCATTTGCCCCTGCCATCGGGACGGCCCATGGAGTCTATAAAGGAACGCCAAAGATTAATTTCGAACTGGTCGACCAGCTGCGCCAGGCGATTGACACGCCCATCGTGATCCACGGAGGAACAGGATTATCCGAAGAGACTTTTCTAAGGCTGATCCAAAAAGGGGGAGCGAAGATCAACGTGTCTACGGCCCTCAAGCATGGATACATAGATGGATGCCGGGAATATATGGAAGCGAATCCGAAGAAGCTGGATCCGATTGATTTTGACCAGTATCTGAATTGCCGTATCAAGGATATCGCCATGGATCATATGACAATCTTCAGAAAGCCAATGCAGGTGAGGTGATGAATGTGAAGAAACCAAATTATACGATTGACTTGCACTGCCACACGAACCGCTCTGACGGTGCGGATACTCCCAAAGAACTGGTGGACCAGGCAGCGGAAGCGGGTATGAAGGTCATCGCTATTACAGACCACGATATCCGGCCGGTTAAGACGATCGATGGGATGGATGCGGTGGAATATGCGGCATCAAAAGGAGTCGTGCTTCTTCGCGGAATAGAGATCTCATGCCAGACGACGGTTGAGGATTGCCACATCGTATGCTTTGGCTGCGATTGGAACGATCCGTTCTTTGAAGAATTGGAGCGCCGGGTGGTGCAGACCAAGATAAAAAGTTATCAGGAACTGATTGAAAGGCTGAATGCGGCCGGATATAAGATCAGCTGGGAAGAAGTACTGGAGAATGACGGGAATCCCGTAGAGGAAGAACAGATACAGAAGAAGATGATCTTCGAACTGCTGAGCAGGAAAGGGTATTTCCCCTCCTGGAGCGAGGCAAAGATCATGGTAAAGCAGGCGCCGGAGTTCGGCGTGCAAAGAGAGAAGCCCGACCCGCTGGAGGTCATCCGGGAAGCACATCGGTGCGGCGGGGTGGCGATCATGGCGCACCCATATCTGATCAATGAGCCTGTAAGCCTTCCTGAAAGGGAGATCAGCAGGGAGGAATATATCCGCCGCCTGATCGAAGGAGGCCTGGATGGCATCGAAGCATGCTATTCCTACGAGAAGACCAGTTATGCGGGATCGATGGCGGCAGAGGCCATCGAACTGGAAGTAAGAAGCCGCTATGGAAACAGCGTGCGCCTGATATCCGGAGGCTCGGACTATCACGCGGATGCCAAAAAAGGAGCAAAGTCTCCCCGTCTGCTGGGCGAATGCGGACTGACGCATGAAGAATTCTTCCGGAATCCGGTATTCCGGGGGCTTGTGGCTGACATCGGGCGCGTGCTGAATCTGAAGCTGATTGCAGTAGAATGCCGCAAGAATGTCCTTCGCATGATCAGAGCGGGAGGACATGGACATGTGGGAGGCGCGCTGTCCGCCATGGATATCGTCACCGCCCTGTATTTTGATAAGATGAACGTTTCCCCGGAGGAGGCCGATCATCCTGACCGCGACCGTTTCTTGTTATCGGCAGGCCATAAGTGTCTGGCACAGTACGCAGCACTGGCGGAAAAAGGATATTTTGCCAAGGAAGTCATGGATACCTATGGCGCGCTGGGCTCGAAGATACCGGGGCATCCCGATATGCATAAACTTCCGGGGGTGGAAGCCAATACAGGAGCCTTAGGCCACGGCCTTTCCATCGCCGCCGGCATGGCAATGGCAGCCAAGCTGGAGCGGCGCAGATACAAAGTCTATGCTATCTGCGGGGACGGCGAGCTGCCGGAGGGCTCGAACTGGGAAGCGGCCGCAGCTGCGGCCAAGTTCGGACTGGATAATCTGGTGGTATTCGTTGATAACAATGGATTGCAGATCAGCGGCCAGGTGACGGAAGTCATGAACATGGAGCCAATCGCAGGCAAGTTTGCGGCCTTTGGATGGGCGGTTGCCAAGATCGACGGCAATGACATGGAGGAGATTGTAAAGATGCTTGACCGCTTGCCAATAGAGCGGGGAAAGCCTACGCTGATCCTGTGCCATACGGTGAAGGCAAAGGGGCTGTCCTTTGGCGAGAACCAGGCTGGCTATCATTTCTGGAACGCAACAGAAGAATTGCTCAGACAGGCAGAAGAAGAAATGGAGGCAAGAGCTGAAGAACTGAGACAGGAAATGGAGGCGGTGGCATATGACGGGTAAATTATTAGATCCCAGAAAAGAGTTTGGCAAGGCGGTATATGACGTGGCATGCGATAACCCGGACGTGGTCGTATTCTCCGCGGACAGCGGGAAGAGTTCAGGCTTCGGCCAATTCATGGAAGAATTCCCGGAACGGTACTTTGAGTGCGGGATTATGGAGCAAGGCGTCATAGGCATGGCAGCCGGCATGAGTACGGCAGGGAAGGTTCCCGTCTTCTGCGCGATCGCTCCATTCGTCACGGCCCGCCCGTATGAAATGGTAAGAAATGACCTGGGATATATGAGGCAGAATGTAAAGATCGTGGGCCGCAACGCAGGAATGACCTATTCGGATCTTGGAGCCACGCATCAAAGCCTGGATGATTTTGCGATCATGCGGATGATTCCGGGAATGACGGTTCTGGCGCCACAGGATCCGATGGAGATCAGACAGGCCGTGAAGGCTATGATCGATCATGACGGCCCGGTCTATATGCGGATTGGAAACCCTCCCATTCCGCAGTTATTCGAGGAAAAGCCCTTTGTCATCGGCAAGGGGGAGGTCCTGTGCGAAGGAAGCGACGTCACGCTCGTATCCACTGGATCAACGACCAGGGATGCCCTTGACGCGGCGGAACTTTTAAGGAAAAACGGCATAAGCGTTAAACTGATCGGCATGCCCACCGTATGCCCTCTGGATGAGGAACTTCTGATACAGGCGGCAGACGAGACTGGAAAGATTGTCACGGTGGAAGAGCATTATGCTGACGGCGGGCTGGGCTCTCTGGTTACAGAGGCGCTGAGCGAGCGGAAGGATGTGATGGTCCGCCGGCTTGGATTGCCAAAAGCATATGCGATTACCAGCGGCAACTACCGCCAGCTGGTGGGACACTACCATCTGGACGGGATCGGGATTGCGGCTTCTGTGGAAGACTTCCTGAATCAATAAGAACATCTGAAGGTAAGACATTTACCTTTTGAATGTAGAGAAACACTATTAATCACGGCAAAGTTTAAGGAGGAAAATAACTATGAAAATCCGTGGAATTGAAATCAACAAAGCGTCCCTTGCAAAAATGATCGATGGTTCTTTATTGAATCCATTCACGACCCTTGATGAGATTAAGGAATTAGTAGACATGTCTTTGGAATATCATACGAATTCTGTCTGCGTCAATCCGAATTATCTGAAATATGTTGCGGACAGATTAAAAGGAACGGACGTCAAGGCATGCGTAGTAATCGACTATCCATTCGGAACCGGAACGATCGAGGACAAATGCCGGGAGGCAGAGATCGCGATCCAGAACGGCGTGGAGATCATCGATTATGTTATTGATTATGGACACCTCAAGAGCGGCGACAAGGCCCATCTTCTGGAAGAGGTCAAGGCATGCGTGAAAGCGGCGAAGGGCAGGGAGACCCGTTTTATCATCGAGGTCTGCTATCTGACAGAGCAGGAGATCGTAGATGCATGCGAATGCGTGATCGAAGGCGGCGGAGACTTTGTAAAGACTTCTACCGGACGCTTCGGAGGCCCGGATATGAAGATCATCGACCTGCTGGTAAAGACCTGCGCAGGACGCTGCAAGCTTAAGATTGCAGGAACCGGACAGTTCTGGACTACCAACATCGCCCTGATGGCTGTAGCAGCGGGCGTAGACATTATCGGCACCCGTTCTGCCAAGAAGATCGTGGACGAACTTCCAATCTTTGAATCCATGGTCAAGAACATTGAAGTATAACGTTTAAAAGGCCGGATTTTCCGGCCACACAAAAGATAAAGGAGAAAAATATGGGGAAATATGTGATAGGAATTGACGCGGGCACGATGGGTGTACGCTGCGTAATATTCGACCTTGAAGGCAATGAGATTTCTTCGGCTTATTTTGAGACTCCTACAGTATATCCCAAGCCAGGCTGGGTAGAACAAGACGCGAATGATGTTATTGAACTGGCATACAAATCGGTTGCAAAGGCAATTGAAAAGAAGAATGTGGACACTTCCGAGATCATCTCGGTAAGCTTCACGAATCAGCGGACTTCCTGGGCACCAATAGACAAGGATGGGAACTTCCTGCACAACATGATCCTGTGGCAGGATCAGCGCGGCGCGGAGATCTTTCCCTGGGCCAGGGAGCAGCTTGCAAAGCATGGCATGACGGAACTGGATCTGTACAAACGCTGCGGACATCCGCTGGGATCCGTTCAATGTGGATCTAAGGCATTCTGGTACCGTCTGAATAAGCCGGAACTTTATGAGAAGACATACAAGATGATTACGCCGCACGCGATGCTTGCCAAGGCATTCGGCGCGGATGACTGGTATGACGAGGAAAGCGATGCCAACTGGTGGCTGGTGACGAACGGGGATACCTTTGAGTTTGACCCGGAACTGTGCGACATCTTTGGCATGGACATTGACAAATATCCAAGGAACATGAAGCCAGGAACTCCGATCGGTGCTGTGACGGAGGAAGTTTCCAGAAAATGCGGGCTGAAGGTAGGAACACCGCTGTTCGTAGGATCCGGGGACCAGCAGTGCGGCGCTGCGGGAGTGGGCAACTCTGGAGAAGCCGGTCTTGGCTCTGTGTGTCTGGGAACCGCGGGATTGTGTATCGGCTACTCAGCTACGCCGGTGCGTGACGCCAACGGCAAGTGCCATGTGCTTGGCCATCCGGCAGGCGGCTACACGATGGAAGGCCATGCCTCGGCGGCAGCCTCTTCCTTCCGGTGGTGCAGGAATACTTTCAGCCGGTTTGAGATGACGGCGGCAGATCTGGCGGATATGGATGTCTACACGATCATGAGTTCCATTGCGGCAAAAGCGCCGATTGGGTCGAAGGGAACCATCTTCCTGCCATGGCTTGCAGGGGCGGCGTGCCCTTACTACAATGATTCCGCGCGAGGCGCGTTTATCGGCATGACCCTTGGCGTTACCAAGTCAGAACTTCTGCGGGCCGCGATGGAAGGCATCTGCTTCGAGATGCGTGGAATGCTGGATGCTCTCAAAGATGCAGGATTTCATGAGTTTAAGAAGCTTCGCGTTACAGGAGGGGCTGCCCGTTCCGATCTGTGGAACCAGATCCAGGCAGATATCTACGGATGCCCGGTAGAAACGGTCAATGCATCGGAAGCCACCGCACTTGGCGCGGCGATGATCGGCGCGGTTGGCGCAGGCGTATTTAAAGATCTGGCCGAAGCGTCCCGGCATATGGTACGTGTCAAGGATACTTATGAGCCGATCCCAGAAAACGTTGAGCGATACAACGAGGTCTACGAGGTATTCAAGGCCTGCTACAAGGGCCTGGCAGCGGACGGATTTGAACAGATCAATGCTTACCAGAACAAGTTCTGTTAAGCGGCACAGCACAAAAAGGAGATATGTCATGGAATTTTCATTTTTAACAGCACGAAAAATCGTATTTAAGACGGGTGCGGTTGCAGACATTGCCCAGTACATAGCAGGATATGGGAAGAATTTCCTGATTGTGGTGGATCCTTTCTTTAAAGAGTCTGAAACAATGCAGAAGGTTAAGAGCCAGCTGGACTCTATCGGCGCGAAGTATACGGTCTACGGGGAAGTAAGCGGAGAACCGACGGTAGAGCAGACGGACGAAGTCTGCGAACTTGCCGTAAAGAATGGCTGCGATGCGGTTATGTCCATCGGCGGCGGCAGCAATATTGACGTAGGCAAGGCAGTCGCAGCGCTGATTACCAATGGAACTCCCGCGATCGACTACATGGAGTATGTAGGCCGCGGCAAGAAGGTAGAAAACGAGCCGGTTCCCTTCATCTCCATTCCGACAACGGCAGGAACCGGAAGCGAGGTTACCAAGAATTCTGTCCTGGGTTCAAAGGTTCAGACATTCAAGCGCTCCATGCGCTCGGATATGATGCTGGCGAATCTGACTATCGTGGATCCGGAATTAAGCAGAGGCTGCCCAAAGAAGGTGACGGCATCCTCAGGCATTGACGCCATGACCCATCTGATAGAGGCTTATACTACCTGGAG